>ERZ808035.263-NODE-263-length-57819-cov-23.296301_pt1 | contig 57819 bp, 45 predicted proteins | sample MGYA00380189_ERZ808035 | MGnify/ENA primary metagenome ERZ808035 (study PRJEB31490, sample SAMN06133407) | mouse gut metagenome | isolation source: M5_1 | host: mice | place: China: Chengdu | collected 2015-05 ... | reverse complement strand
AATGCGTCTGCGGTTTTCATTCCGCAAATTTAACACTTTTCTAAAATTTCATGCACTGGAATTTCGGCTTGAGCCGACTTTTGCGAATCAGCGAAGAGAGCGCGAATTTTCTGAAGTTGCTCGATTGCCTTATCGATGCCTTCGAGAGCTGAGGTCGTCTTCTTTTCCGACTGCTCACAATACTTGAAGAAGCTCGTCTGAAATTTGCCCCATTTTTCCTCGAACTTGGTAACGTCGATAGATTGTTGACGAGCCAGTTCCAATTCATGGCGAAGATCAATAGTTTTGCGCGACAGGGTCGAAAGCAAACCTATTATAGTCATGAATTGCTGCGGACGGACTATGAACATGCCCGGATACTGGTAACTCATATTGACGATACCACGGTTGTAAAATTCATTGTCTGGTTCAAGCATTGTGACAAGAACAGCGTAGTCGCAGCCCTTTTTGCGTCGATCTTCATCGAGTTTTTTCAGAAAGTCGACATTGCGATGCTTGGTAGCGGTGGTATCGGCTTCATTCTTCATCTCAAACATGATTGAGACGTAGGGCTTCTCGTCGCCGGGGGCATAGTCGCGGAATACGAAGTCACCTTTGGTTCCTTCAACAACCTCATTGTCTTTGCCGAAGTATGCCGAAAGATACTGACCGTTACTTCGGGCTTCGTTGAATACGTTGGCGCAGTGGATTTCCAGCGTCTCGCCAAGCATTTTGGTCGAAAGTCGAGTTTTATAGTCACGGTAGCGCTCAATTTCTTCATCCTTCATGCGCAGGGTTTCCTCCTGTTGTTTACGGAGTTGACTTTCGCGCAGAGCTGCCTCGCTCTTTTCCCGCTCCACCTGGTTCTTGAGATTGGCAATAGTGGTTTCATGCTCGTGGATCAGCTGTGTGCAGCGTTCTCGTTCTTCCAAAACGGCAACCTTCTGTTGATTGTCTCGTTTATCGAGCTGGGACTTAAGCGAGAGTATCTCCTGTGCTTGGGTCTGAAGCTTTGCTTCGTTTTCTTGTGCCTGGATAAGCAGACGGTTGTTCAGCTCTGCCTCCTGCCCCTTGGTTAGTGAGTCAAGTTTTGTCTTCAACACTTCGATTTCAGCATCACGTTCACGGATAAGACCGTCTTTCTGATGAAGGGTATCCTTGTGTGCCTGCTCCGATTTAGTGGTAGCAGCTTCGACTTGCACCATTATCTGTTCACGAAGTTCTTTCTCACGCCGAGCAAGTTCTTCATTGAAGAACTGGTTGCGGACTTGCTCAACAATCTGGGCATAGAAATTGTCATCGACCTCGATAACGGCACCACACTGGGGGCATTTAATTTCTTTCATGTTCTTGAAGCAGCGAAGGGGGCTGTTTATCCTTCGACAATGCAAAGTTACAAATCAGCTATGCAGTCAATCTGCACAGATGATAGATTTTTGAAAAAATTATTTTTTTGTATCCCTCCAATGCTTTCCAGTTGAGCGCAACGAAACAGCGTCGAGATGTTCCTCGAGGAATTTGAATGCTACCGGATAAGTCATCATCTCATTCCATCTGGCCAGCCCGAATTTAAGCATAGCGATAAATTCATTGCGGTCATCCTCAAATTTTTCAGGATGCTCAAGATGCAGAGCCATGACGTGACGGGCACGAGGCATTCTATCAATCTTTTTACCATTGCTTACTTCTATGTATCCACGGTCTAAACCTACCAGATATGAGAAGGCCGGTAGTTGTGGAGCGAGATGGTTATCGGTTTCCCAAAGATGAAAGCCAACAAAAGGGCCCAAGTACTTTGAGATCAATGCCGCGCGTTTAAACTTCGAAACTGATTCGTCGTTTTGTCTAATTTCATCGTAGGCCTGATCTATTACATCAGCGTCCAACATGGGAATTTCATCGGTGTAGATAATGAGGTAAACGTTGCCATCTTTTTTGATTACATGGTAGTGCTGTTGTCCGGAAATCGCCAGATTACCATCGTAATATAAGCAATTTTTATTGAATTCCTCCTCAAACATCTGACGGTCGCTTTTAGACAAGCCCATGTCTGTGAACGTGAGTTTCCCGCCATCTATTTTGGCTACGGAGCCATTTACATATGAATCCTCTATTTTATACAAGGCGAATGACCAACCCGATGTGATATTAGCCATTTCCTGCGGGATATCGTGAAGAGAGAGAGCATACTTCACCATAAGGTCAATCAGACAGCGGCGAACATATGGTTTAAGGTCCCCCTTGTTTTCTGAGGAGTCGTAAATGACATGTTGCACGGCTGTGTGATGAAAATCCTTTTGAACAAGGGCTTTCATATACATTTGGTTACCATTTTGCGCATTGTCTTCTTCAGGAGGAGGACAGAGTGAAATCACCATATCGGCGTCACTGAGGTCATCGGTCCAACTCAAGCCATCGACAATATTGTCGGCTTCACGCTTGATTTCTTCAATCAAGTATGCCGAACCACTGTCTTTAAAATCGTTGTCGAAGTAAATTTTCTTACCGTGAAGTTCTTTTGCCAGAAGTGATTCTGTGGCTTTACGGGAACTATAATTGTCATCTGTGACAACTTTGTGCTCACGAAAGGCAATCGACAGCATGCCGGCGAATTTGTCGTTAACCGACTTAAGGATTTCGCTCAGGATAAATAGCTTTCCATTAAGGTATTTATCCTTATTATAGGGCCAATAGGGAATTGTGTTCTTGTTATCGGCCCATTTGGCTTTTGGTATGAAGTAGTTGTCAGAGTTAAATTGAGTCTCGGGAATACTCCATTTCTCTACAGGATTTAGGCTTCTGCCAAGCCACTGAGCTCCCTCCAAATCCTTACCGACTTTAAGAGCCCGGTATTTGGGGTTTTTAAATTCCTTGTAGTTCCATGGATGACTGAAAGTGGCAGTCTGACCAACAAGGTGCAGATCATCGCTGACCTTAACGCATAGGCATACAAGGCCTTTCCTCTTTTCGTTAAAGCCAAAGTTATCATCGTTGACGATAAGCAACGACCCATCGTGATACATTTTCCTGCCGGCTTTGACTTTGGCAATTGAGTTGATAGCAAGAGCTGCCAAAATCCGCTTGCGGGTATTTTCATCGTATTCTTGGAGGTTGTCCTCGCCGACTTTGACTGCTTCGTAACAACGCAGAGTATTGATGACTTTCTGAGCTGAGTCCTTAGAGGTCAGTACGAAGAATCTGTGGAATGTTTTTTTGCTACCGGTGTTTAATTTGACAAACATTCCAACTACAGAAATCACAGGTAGATCTTTCAGCTGTGAGTATGCGAGGTTACGATATTTGTCGTCGTACCAGTCACCGCACATCCGATAGGATACCACGGTACATTGGCTGAGAAACTCGTCGAGCTGATATTTGATATCCAGCTCATTGGTTCTCAGGTATTCTAAAGGTACATACTTAGTCGCTCTTTTGGCTGTCATAGTTTTATTAATTTTTGTATGCGCTCGATTGCTGAAGGAATTACATTTCCGTTATTGTCGATTAAGCCGCCGATTTCGCTGATTTCATCGGCAAGAGGGTCGGTAATATCGACTATGTTGACTGTCACGATCTTACAACCGAGCCGTTGCTCTTTCAACTCTCGTTTGGTGTGGGTGTCCATGTCGCCCTTGGCGTCGGTGTGAAGATTTGAGGGATCCATATTCTTGACATCGAAGGCTACAATCGGTTTCCCAGATTCATCGACGATTACAAAGTCGGCATATTCATAGAGTTTACCTTCAAGGTGCTTGATGCGGTCTTCCGGACAGTCTGTGTGGGCCAAGACTATAGCCATAAAAGCTTCTTCGCCGATTTCTCCGGCGTAGTCAGATGCAAGGACAAGGGGATGCAAAGTGAGTTCGCCTGCTTTCCAGTCGGTCGCATAACCATTTCGCTCAAAATGCGATCTGATTGCCGGATTCTTCATCATGACAGTAAGCCTGACTGTTTCGGGCGACACCCAATGGGAATGACCATTCTTGAGGGTTGTCAAGCGGCCACGTTTGTCGGTGTAATAGACCACAGACCCGTTATCATCTCTCATCCAGCGTCCATAGCATTTTGAGAGCAACTCTGATCCTAATGCTATTCCGACTGAGCTGATAGTGGGATGGCGAAGTATTTCACTCTTGAAGGCCTGTATCCAGACTTGACTGTCAGCAACACGCCAGGACACCTCTGTCGTCTCGTCAAAGGCGTCATCGTCGTCATAGGGATGCGGAAGATGTTTCAGGGCATTTGTCCTGATTCGCTCGAGCTCTTTCTTGGCATAATTGGCCATCGCGACTGTCGCATGATCAGCGTCTTGTGAGTCATCGAAATTGCCGGCTTTAGCGATTGAAGCAATCAATGCCCTGTATTCGTCGGTCATCGACTTGTTTCTGTTTACTTCACGGAAATAGGGCCTTAACTTTTCATCATAGAGGATATAGGTTGTCCGCGTCTTATTGCAAGTGCGGCATATTCTGCCTACAGCCTGCTCAACAGTGCTCTGTACCCACGAGGTCTTATCGAGGAGAATACCGTCGTCAATTGTATCTGCGCTAAAAATGAAGTTTCCAGATAGCGCGCGGTTTATCCATGAAGCTACTTCAGACCGAGATATGTATCCGTTCTCGTAAAACATCATGAGCTTGAGCATGATGTTGTACAGGCCTCGCTCGAAGGCTGATTCATTCATCAACAGATAGGCCGTGGGGGCCTGCACATAGATGGCATCCCAGTCTTTCTTCCATGCAGAGTTGTCGCTGGTCCAGTTGTCGCCTACGAGACAATCGGATCCGGAGGGAATGTTGTACTGCAAGTTGCTGCCGGCTTTAAAACTGCCATAGGCAGCCACAAGCATCACCCGCGTGTTTTTGTCAGCTTGCAATTTGATCAGAATGTTCAAGTTTACTTCTTCAGCCTCTTTTGTGATGGCAAGATTGGAGTTCACCCAATCCTGGGGAATTTCATCATCCCATTCCGATGGCATTTGAGTGAAAGACCCGTCAATCAGGCAAGCAAGAGCGTTGAGTATCGGTGCCTCCTTATCGGCCAGACGGTTCTGGAAATAAAGCATGCTCTGGATATCGGGGTGAGATACAAACCAGTGGTAGGCCTCTATAAACTGGAAAATTCGATAAAGCTCGAATACGACATCCGAGTCTTTTTCTTTCTGTCCCTTAAAAAGACGGATTACTTGTCTAAGCCACTTATCGGGCAGCCCCTCTTTGCGGGCAGCCTCGGAGAACATATTGCGATATCTATCGGGGCAGGTCAATTTTGCCAAGATTGTATCGGGCTTAAATTCGGCAACCTCGGCAACCTCAATTTTATGCTCAGGACTACGGAGCTCTGACAATAATTTGTCAAATTTTTCCCAGTCCGCGCGAGTAAGGGGCATAAACTTGTTGCCAAGTACTCTACTCAGATAACCCAAGTCAAAATTGCTGATTACGGTTTTGCTTGAGGCCGTTGCCGAGCAAAGCACAACTGATATGTCGCCACCGAGTACAAGATCACAAATGATTTTTTCGGGAGTTGTGGAGATTTCACGACACGACAGGCGGATGCGGTGCTGGTTATCTAAAGGGTCCACTTCCTCGAGATAGAGTTGCACACCTTCGGTATATACGTTGCGGTCGGTCAGTTCAACACTTTTATCTGTCTTGAATTTGAGATTGCTTGTCTGGTTTTCAAGATATTCCTTCAGCTGAGCCTTAACCTCGTTTTCAAATCTGATTTCAAAGCGAGACACAAGAGTGTGTATTTCCCGCTCGATTGTTGGATAGCCGAAATAATTTTCGGATGATTTGCCCGAGGATTTTATGGCCGATATTTCTTCGTCGAACCGCTTGCGGCTCACCTTAAGGGCCTCAGAAGCAACCCAACATAATTGGCGCTTTATCTCATTGGAATTGTCTACGGCCATGTCGAGAAACCTATCCAACTTGACCACAATGTCATAGTTGGCTTTCAGATTTTCGGCTGTTTGGGCGTGGACGAGCTTAAAATCGCGGTCGCCGCTTTTATAGCATATAAACGACCGGGAATTATCGTTTGTCTTGCCCACATTTACCCTAAACGATCGTCCGGAAAAGAATACTCCGTGGCGATAGCTCTCGAGACTTTCGTTTTTGTCAAGAAATATGCTCTTGTATGGTTTTGTGTCGTCAAGGAGAACCGACCAATTCTTTTCGGTCTTTTCAAGAGCTTCAGCAAAGGCCCTGCTGAGCAATTCTTTAAAATAGTCGACCGACATCTCGGCCTCGCTATGAAGGATTTCATTGTATGACAGAAAACCCGTATAGCCTTTGGCAAACCGTTTGTCCCCCTCCGATTTGTCGATGGCTTGCTCGATGATTACGTCTCGCATAGCCACAGCAGCCTGATCTGACTCATCGAAAATAACCAGCGATCGGTGTCCCTCGGTAAGGTCAAGCAGCGACATTTTTTCAAATAATACTGGATCTATGCCATAAAATGCCTTATGTACGGTCATCAAAAGTACACGCTTATTCTTTATCTCCACCTGTGGATAAACTTCAGCGAGCGACGGGCAGAGAGCGAGAATACGATTAACGGGCAGAGGGCTCTTTTTCTGTTTGTCAAGGAGGGCCTTGTAGGTTCTGAAGAATTGCCTCACGGCCGACCTCAGCTTGAACTCGCTGTCGTTAAGCTGTTTTTCAAGATAATCATTGGCTGTTGACTTTGCCTGAATGATACTTTTGAAAATATTGTACTCGTCTCTTGCAGCCTTTAGTGACGGATCCAATCCATCAAATTTTTCCGATAGATTTTCCATCTGATGAATCAACAGCTCAAAGGCTCCGCTTGTCACTGCCTTCTGGGCCACCTCAAGGTTGTTTTCAACAACCAAGACGTCTTTTGGGTTGATCTTGCCGTTACCTGTTGAAAGGCACTTGTTTATTTCATCCCAAATGCCATTTACCAGCTTGTTTTGAACGCATAGGATTATAATTCTGTCGAAATACTCAGGATAATACTTGCAAGTCAATTTGCTGATAGTGTATGACTTGCCTCCACCAGTGGCCAAGTCGCACACATGGAGTCCCGGAGTCACATATCCCTTGAATATCGACTCCACATGCTGGCTTAGTTGTTTTTTGGTTCCTTTTGTCATATTTTATCGAAGTTTTCACAAAGGTAGATGTCAGCTATGCAGCCTATCTGCACAGCTGGCAAAAATATCTTTTTTCTCTTCGGTTGACTGTTATTTCAGCGAGTCGAGCTTAGTAACAAAGGGGATATAGCGGCTGCGGCCTTTTCGTTGGACATTTAGGATGTCGATATTGCCAAGGTCAGCCGGTGTTGACGGATCGTAATCTACCAGAAGGAAATGCTTAGCGTCATGGTTGGGATCGAGACGACGTAGGTAGCCTTCAGGTACTTCCTCAGAGGAGACAAGGCGAATTGGAGCAGTAACGGTGAAGGGCGTTGCCTCGCTGTTTTTCCAATAATGGAACATGATCGTCTTGGCTCCGGTGTAGGCTCTGATTGCTTCTTCGGTCAGATTCTCGTCTTTGAGACCAAGGGCAAGTTTGCCGGCGTTCTGAGTGTTTGTTCTCGCTGCCGGACCGATAGCATACATCAGCACCAGGTCAAGGGATTCCGTCATCAGTTGTTGTCGGGAAGTACCCTTCAGGATTACCTCCACGTGGTTACCGTAGATTTCAATGTCTTCGGCAGCCATTGAATATTCTGGTTCTTCCACTGGTGCATAGCCAAGGATATGAGGTTCGTCTTCCTCCGTAAGAATCATGTCGTAACCGTTCATCTCGAGGTCGGTGATAGAGCTACCGGTAGCATAAAAATACATAGTGATGATGACACTCAGAGCAGCATTAAGTTCCTGATCAGTAGAAGTCGGCGAAATATGTGATTCGTCGTTGCGCCAGGCTTTCACGAGATTGAGATACTGATACAATTGTTGCTTGGCTGGATCAGTACTATACTTTAGATTCCACAGATTACGATGAGCGTAGAGCACATTGCTTAACGACACACGTTCGCCGGGATTCCGAGGCTGAACTTCCTCGCCTTTCATAAGATAGTACAGCTTTTTCAGGTACGCCTCAAACTTGGTGACGAGGATATTGAACGCATTGAACCGTTCTCTGAAGATTGACTCCTTACAGTACAATTTGTAAAAAGCTTCTTCGAGATGCAGATCCACGCCGTCAAGGGCCTCTGTGGATTGTTTCTGCATCACATAGAATACACTGCCTACAACCTCGTCAAGCGGACGCATTTGTCCAACAAGGCCCTGTAAGGTATTTTCGAGCACGCTCCTTACACCGGCTTTCGCCTTGGCTATGTTGAATGCGGTGATTTCTGTCGTTTCCGGAACTTCTGTAGCTGTTTCATCTGCATCGGAAGTGGCCGTCTCCAGTGTGAGGTCATCGTTAAGATAAGCCTTCAGGATTCTCGCACGTTGTTCAGAATCGAGTATAAAATCCCGAAGGAGTCTATCTGCTCTTACCGAAACCAGGCGTGGAGCTATCGTAGAACCATAGACACGCTCCTCAAACTCCTTGGTTTTGGTAAGATTGAGGGTGTTCTTCAGCGAGTCAAACCTATTGCCTTCGTTGATTGTAGTTTCTGTCGGACCAGATTCCATTATGTGGCGCAGCTGGCTTTGGTTTACACCGGTAGCTTCGCTAAGCGTTTGGATTTGCTTGTAAAGTTCTTTGAGCTGGTACTCTGCAATATAATCCTGAATAGTCTTACCAATTTCGAGGCGCAGATCACCGCTCTGGATATCATGCAGAATCACTGCCGCTGTCCGCTGGTCCTTTTGCAAAAGTGTAGCGAATGTCTTGTGCAATTCACGTTGCGCCTTTTTAGTCAGCTCGCTCTGAGGGCCCTCCGTATAAAGATTTTTGACATAGCGGGTGAATCGTGCATTGATAAACTCTGCGTCGATGGTTCCCGTTCCTGTCTCTGCGATATAAGTGTTGATTGGATAATCGAAGTCATGGCCTTCAGAACCGCCACCGCCTCCAGTAAACAGTTCGCGATAACGCTGGAGCAGAGTCTCGTATGTCGCCTCGTCAATCTCCATAGTCACCGTCGTGTAACTATTGCCATGGGGGAACTCATATTCACGTTTATCCCATACGAATCCCTGAAGCTTGGCTGCTTTAATCTTGCGCGTCAGCTCCACAAAGTCTTGCGCAAACATATTGCGGTCTTCTCTGGTGTCCGGCAAACGCTCGAAGTTAAACAGCTCATGTGAGAAGAAAATGTCGCGGATATGCAGATAAAGTTCGTTAATGGTCGTGAGGTTCCGTTCGAGTTTGTCTACCCATACCCCAAGAGGACGATCAACATACACCTCAAGGGCATCGTTGATATGCTGCTCCATAGTGAACGGGAACGAATAGTAGCGGATTGTGCCGAACGGTTTGTCAGGGCCAAACAAGCGGTTAGTACGTGAGAACGCCTGAATGATGTCCACATACTTCATGACCTTGTCGACGTAGAGCGTATTGACCCATTTTGAATCATAGCCGGTAAGCATCTGGGTCACGACAATGAGGAGGTCAATCTGTTGTGCGTGGTCGTTCTCAATACCCACATATGGCTTTTTGTGTGCAAGTCGTTTTGCTACATCCTTTTTATACTTAGCGTAGTTGGCTGGCTGGAAAGTCGTTCCATAGCGTTGGTTGTAGTCGTCGAGCATTTCACGGATGGCATCTTCGCGAGCAATACCTTCATCGCTATTATCGATATTGTTGTCGAAAACGGTTACAACCTTAAGCGACGGATATTGCTCTTTGAACAGATGATAGTAGGCAATAGCCTCGGGAATGTTTTGAGTGGCCAGCATAGCATGGAATTTACCATTGTCGCTAAGTCGCGGGAACTCCTTCATTATATCCCTGGCGACAGCTTCATGATGTACATCCTGCTGATATATATTCTTGGGAAGATAATGCTCTATGCCGTGACGGGTCTGACCGTTTTCGGTATAGGTGTCTTGCATCTGCAGCTCGTCGATAAAACGATTGTATACAGCCATCTTCGCCTCGTCATCCTCAACCTCCTCGATGTTATGGACATCAAGCTGCGAGAAAGCCGCTTTTTCACGCAGTTCGTTTTCAGAGTAGGTCTCGACCTTATAGACGTCAAAACCAAGCACGTTACCGTCGGGTATGGCGTTGGCAATAGTATACTTGTGTAGCATATCCCCGAAGAGTGTTTCTGTGGTAATCTCTCCATGTGCGTTTTCCTCAAATACCGGTGTGCCAGTGAAGCCAAAGAGCAAAGCTCTTGGGAAAGTATTTTTGATTGACGGGAGTAGTTTCTCTCCAAATACGCTACGATGGCATTCATCGACAATGAACACCAGACGTTTCTGGCCAATTCTCTTTATCCATTCCGGAGCCACGCCTCTGTCAGGACGGATGAGGGCCATCTTTTGAATGGAGGTGACAATCAATCGGTCATCGTTATCGGTGCTCTCGAGTTTGCTCATCAGGATAGAGGTATCTTCAGTGTCCTGCACCTCGTCGTTATCGCCAGCAAAACCACGGTATTCTTCAAGCGACTGAGTTGAAAGCTCGATGCGGTCCATAAGGAATACGACCTTGTCGGCATCGCCTGAGTTAGCAATCAGCTGGGCGGCCTTGAAACTGGTCATGGTTTTGCCCGAACCCGTGGTATGCCAAATGTACCCTCCGAGATGACGGTGCGTGTCCCAATTGACTTGATGAGTACGGTCGCGAAGCTTATTGACGGCATAATATTGGTAGCTACGTAGCACCTTCAGCACCTTGTCCTTCTCGTCGGCAATAGTGTACATTCCCACCATTTCGTGAGCCATCGGGATTGAGAGAAGGTCAGTCGCTACTTTGCGCCAGTCTTTGGTCTCATTATTATTGAAATCGGCCCAATGAAACTGGAACTCGTCCATGAAGAGTTCCTCCTTACCAGGATTGGCAAAGTAGCGGGTCTGCTCCGGAGTCATTGCCACGAATATCTGAACCAATGAGAATATGCCTCGCGAGAAAATGCCCTCGTGGGTATATCGTTTAATCTGGAATATAGCTTGGCTTACGTCCACCTTGGAGCGTTTCAGCTCAATATGCACTACGGGCATACCGTTAATCAGCAACATCACATCTCCGCGGCGGTCGGCAGGACGGTCATCGGCTGTTCTGAACCGGGGCTGACGCACAATCTGATATCGGCTTTCGCCTGAGCAGATTTTCTGAGCATCGAAAATTTTCAGATAGACGTTTTTGCCATAATTGTTATGGTCGGCCTGGTTGTCGCGTTTGATACAGATCTCTCCGCCGTTGATCCACTTATTGCGGTCGAAAGGCATAGGGCAAGCGTCAACCTGTGCCAGAATCTGTTGCATCTCTCCATCGGTCAGCGGATAGCGATCCAGTTGGTTGATACCACGGTTCATATCGAAGATTATGCTGGCCCAATTGCGGACAAGGTCATCTTCTGTAGGATTCATTATGACTTCCGACTCACCCCAACCATACTGACGGAGGTGGTCGACAAGAGCGGCTTCAAAAGCACTCTCTTTAACGAAGAAATTTGTATCGTTTGGCATATATTTAGAGTGAGAGGATTACACAAACATTTTATCGAGACAGGCAGTCTTGATGCGTTTTAGCTTCTCCAGACGATGCGACTCAATCGAGATACGTTCATCTAGGGAACGTAGAAAAGACCCGATTGCTTTCTGCTCGTCTAAAGTAGGGGCAATCAGGGCCTTCATTTTCAGAAAAGATTCTGGCTTGAGGGTTTTCAGCTTAGTCACAGTTCCCTCCATATAGATAGTCATCTCTTTTATAAAAGAGGGTCTGCGAACGAGATACTCCATAAAATTGGGGTCCTGTTCTGTCTTGAAAATCTTATAGATGGGCGATACAACGCCATCGGTCAGATGATTTTGATGGATTGCGCCATAGATAACATTTGCAGGATTGTATATTATATCTCCTCTGCGAGTAACAAGATATTTCTTGTTGTCCTTGTCCTTTATAAGAAAATCGCGTTTGTTGGATTTTCTATCTTCAGGGAAAATAACTCCTTCCGCAATTGTAAATGACAACTGTGGCAGTTGTTTCGTAATAGTCGAAATCTCATGTCGTTCTGTAAAAACATCGTTCATAGACACCTCTTTCCAAGGTTCTGAAAAGCCTTCGAAGCGAAGAGTCGGACTTGCCTGATTCGAGGTTGGAAACATAAAGCAAAGAGAAGCTTCTCTGAACTGGTTCAATGAAACAATTTTAGCAGTTAAATTCTCTATCATTAAATCGAGAGACGAAAGCAATCTAGCTATATTGTTTTGTTCTTTTAATGTCGGAACGAGAACTTTAATCTTTTTCAGAGTAGACAACGATACACCACCTTGTGCGCTTCCACCGCGGAAAGACAGAATTTGTGCACGCTGTGTTAATAGATTCTGAAACAAAAACTTAGAATTTGTTTCATCGCCATTCTTAATAGCTACAACAGATTGGTTAGCCGCCGAGGGGAATGTAAGATATCCAACATTTGCACATGTGGCTCCTGTAATTGCTATTAAAACCGAATCCTCTTTTATGATATAAGCAGAACTATGTTCAAGACCTTCTTGAGAAATCCTTTTTGTAACTGCGTTTGGATAAACTACATTATTCTGTACTGCTCCAGATTGCAACCAATTAATGTTTCCATTCCAGAACGATTGTACAAATGTAGAAGGGGTTCCCCCTGCTTTGAGTGTGCCAATTTCTGACAATTGCTTTATTTGCCATTCAGAATTGTAATTCTTGAACCTAATTTCTGGCACATTCTTACTCATTTATCAGGCCCTCCAAGCCGCGGATGGCGAAGGTGTCGCCGGTAAGTTGTGAAATAAGGCTTTGAAGTGTAGCATTGTTGTCTGCAAGGGCTGAGTCAAGAGAGGCCATTGAAGTTTGGTATTTGGACGCAAGATGGCTGACAGACTTCTCAAGCGTGGAAAACGTCGTGTAGAGTGTCGCGTGGATGCCTTGCATGATGGGCTCAATCCATTTGAGGTGGAGCAGACGCTCGATGTCGTCATCGTCAAGATTTATGATTGACTGAATGGTGAGTTTTTCGAGTTCGGCTTTGTCTGCCTTAATTTCCTTCTTCATTGCGGACTGGCGGTCCCAAAGCTTTACCATCTTCTTGAGCTTGGCAAGAGTTTCGGGTTCAACCTCCCCGTTCTTGTCCTTGGCGTCAGCCTTGACTGCCTTAGTGTCGAGCTTCGGAGTATCGTCATCTGTCATATAGGCGGCAACCTCGTCCTCAGTAAAGCTTTCCTGGATTTCAGTCAGCTCATCACTAATCGATTCCAGTTCGGCTTCCTTACGAGCTATGGCGTCTAACTCATCCTGGAACTTCTCATGCTGAATAAGGTCGAACGGGATGATGCGCCCTTTCAGTCCGTCGGGCACCTCGACGTCCTCATCGTTTTTCTTCACTACTTTATAGGCCTGTTCAACCACACGGATAGCGTCTTTACCCTCCTGTTGGATTGTCTCGATGTCATCGGCTATCGGTTGCCAGCGCTCTGCAAACGCCTGATAAGCAGCATAGCGGTCGATGAGAGGCATATCGGCGAGACGCTCGAGGATATTGTTGCCGTAGAAATCGTCGGTGCCGGGGAGCGAAAGACATTCCACGTCAGTAATCAGTGTGTGGTCAAGGCTCTCTTCAAGTCCGGCAAGCGCGTTTGAGAAGTGATTGCGGAATACCTTCACATCAGTGTTGTCTGCAATCGTCTGCGAAACGTCTTCAGTGGCTAACGAAGAATATGGCTTATCTGACTCTGACGTAAACAATTGGTCTTTCAGCGAAGGAAGCACCTGCCAGTACGGGGCAAGTTCGTCAATCTCGCTGTTGGGGATGCCGCCGTACATGGTAGCGTAGATGTCAAACTTTTCGGCTTGCTCCGAAGAGTCAACATAGCGGGGAATGTTCAGATTATAACCATTGTCACGAATCTCCTGACGGGAGACTACGCGAGAGAACCCGGGGACAGTAACGCGGTCGCGCACTGTGTCGGCAATACGTTTAATATCACAAGCGCGAAGCCGGTTGTTCTTACCATCCTTCACGTAGCCTTTGCTGGCGTCGATTATCAGAACGTCGTCGCGATCACGGTGTTGTTTGAGCACCATAACGAGAGTGGGAATGCCAGTACCAAAGAATATGTTGGCGGGCAAGCCGATTATAGCGTCGATATTGTTAGTCTCGATAAGATTCTTGCGAATCTTTCCCTCACCTTCCTTCTCGTCGGGCTCGCCACGGAAAAGTACGCCGTGGGGCAGGACGATGGTCATAATGCCTCCATCCTTGAGGTGATGAAGCTCATGGAGCAGAAATGCATAGTCGGCTTTGCTCTTCGGGGCGACACCATAGCTTTTGAAACGGGCGTCGTACTCAGCATTGCCATTGTCCCACTTGAGCGAGTAAGGAGGATTGGAGACGACAGCGTCAACGCGCAGAGGCTTTGGAGAAACATGCTCCATAGGCCAGTCCTCGTCAAGCGAATCGGCGCACTTGGTCACGATGTTGTAGGGACGAATGCCTCGCATCACGAGGTTCATGCGAGTCAGGTTGTATGTGGCTGGCTGAATCTCCTGGGCAAAATACTTTATGGAATGCATATTGGAGAGATGCTTGCCGAGCGACTTGCCTATGGTAATCAGAAGCGAGCCTGAGCCACTGGTCGGGTCGTAGATGTCAATGCTCTGCTTATCCTTGTGGTGCTCAGCTACGATTTCCGACATCAACGTAGCTACCTCGTGAGGGGTATAGAACTCACCGGCCTTCTTTCCGGCGCTGGCAGCGAAATTGCTGATCAGATACTCGTAGACATAGCCCAACACGTCGTAATCCTGCGAGCCGTCGGTGGGGATATCCTTTATAAGACGGATAATCTCCTTGATTGCCTTTGTCTGGGTTTTGGCATCGTTGCCGAGTTTACTCAGTCCGGCTTGCAGAGCGTTGAAAATATCCTTATAAACATCCTTGAAGGCATCGCCTATCAGACGGTCAAAGTCGCGGATAGCCTCATTGAGCGTTGACACAGAGAAATCGGCATTTGGCTTTAACCAGGTAGAGAACAGGTTGTCGTATGATATGAAGTAACCGATATTGCGTCGGCAGAACTCAATCTGCTCCACAGCATCAGGGTCATTGTAGTCTTCCACCAGCGCAGTAAGATCCTCGTCGGTCCACTGGGCCTCCCTCTTGAGGTAATTCACCTCATAGTCAGAGAGGAACTTGTAGAACACAAGCCCCAGGATATAGTCCTTATAGTCGTTGGCATCAATTTTGGCCCTCATCTTGTTGGCCGACGCCCAAATGCGATTAGCAAGCTGCTGTTTATTCATATCTTGAAAAAGTTTCTGCAAAGTTAATCATTATTTGTGCCGTCATTCTGCACCGTAGAATCAACTAATTCAAATTTACGGGCAAAAAATGGAAATAGATTCTTGTACTGCTCGTTACTATCTACTATTTCAATTAATTTCACCTTTAGCCCTTTTAGGCTCTTTGCCTGGTTGAATGGCAAGCGGCAACCGCCACAATGGAAATTACCGTTTTCATCCTCTTCCACCTCATACTCTTGGTTAAGATAATCGTCCTTTGATTCACTAACAGGCTCCTCTATGATATGGACTACTTGAATAGCCCCTAAGCGACAAATACCCGCAATGAAGTTCGTAAATTCTTTGATAACATAGCATAATTGCAACACATAGCTAAAGAATAGTTCCTTCTGCGTTTCATCAATTAAGTAGACATCCTCGGAAGTATGTGATTCTGAAGAAGCAAAATAAAGTATTGAGCGCAAAAAATCCGCTCCCCGTTCGCTAAAAGCTTTTACAGGTGCTCCATCACAAAGCAATCGATATGATTCCTCTTGTTTTGGGAAACATGGATAAACAACTTCGCCCGATAGTAATCGTTTGGACCATTCTAAATTAACACGACCATTGGAAAAGAATTCTTCAGGAAGTAACCCTTTTGAAAGAGCTGTTCTAAATAAACATTCTACCACTCTTCGCAAAGGATTACCTTCATACTGAAAGCCGATGAAGCGTTCTATTTCAGGATAATACATTGCGCCAAGCATATGTTGCATGTATGAACGAGCTAAATTATATGGAACTATGTTTCCTTCTCCAAGCCGTCCAATCACATCAATGTGTCGATACATAACGATATTGTTGGGCATTCGTTTGGCGTTGTCAGCAATATGTGCGCATAAGCTATGGAAACACTCTGGGTTCAGAATCTCCTTATCGTCTTTGTCTTTAATAATGTCAGGTACATTTTTTCGAAATAGGGTCGGCCCCCACTCCATGATCATCTTAGAACGCTGCATATTAGCGCCTTTGATAATCATCTCAAAAGCGTCAATTCCAATTCCTTGAGAATAAATGTACCAAGGCAGTACTTGCCTTCTTTCCCCAAAAATCAAATTTAGAGAGGGTAAAACAGTGTTTAAAAATTCCTCTTTAGGCGCAGTTTCACCCGGCTCTATATTGCATAGAGCATCAAGAATTATGGCAGAATAAGAGTTGAAGTTCTTTCGTAACTTTGCTTCAGCCTCATGCCAGTTCGGGACGCGGTCCAATATAATAGCATGGTCATCTGCCATCAATTGGTGCTCGTCTTCTATGTCTGCAGTATCTTCAACCCACAGTACTGTATATAGGATTTCGTTTTCTACCATACTCTATTCAGAACGTTTGAAAGTTAAACGATAAGCGACCGGGAATTCTTTTGAATAATTCTTGATAAACTCGACTTGGCCACCGAACTGGGCCATAAGGTGTTTTATTTCATAACCTCCTATGCCAAAATTGCTCTCCGATGAACTGGCGGATTTACCGTACACAAAAACATCGGATGGTTGAAGCTCAGAAGATAATGGATTGCCATTATTGGCAATCGTTAAGACTATATTCTCTCCAGAATACGCCAATGCGAATGAAACCACGTTTTTATAGGACGATGTCCCTTTAAATCCATGGATTTCAGCATTCTTCAAAATATCTTGAAGTATTAAATCCAGAGCTGCCAATGGAAATGAGATATGTTCGTCCAAAGTTTCATCATAAAGAATTACTTCATAATTAGAGCCTCTGTTTTCACTGATATAGTCATGAAGATACCGTGAGATGTCGATATCTTCCCTGACCATGCCATTCCCTCGGTCAAATCTACTCGTTTGAGCAATTAATTTCGCAATGGAAGCACTCAGACGATCTTGAACTTGGGAAACAGTTTGTTTTTTTATCTTGCCAATGGTATCTGAGTCATTTAGAGTGCCATTAGCTGCTTCTCTAGCGCGCTGGAGTATATTCCACCAATTTTTGATTGATGAAACAGTTTGACCTATAGCATGAGTCTGCATATGGATATCTTTGCGAATCTCTTCAAAGGATGATAGCAAGAGTTTGTCGGCATCCGATAGTGACTGGCGGGTATCTTCCTTAATTATTGCCCGCTGTTTATCAATGTCTAAAGGAATATCTATTAAGATCGAACAAAAGTCTTTTTTACTGATTCTTGATATAGTAAGACCAGTGGAAAGAGCATTAGCTTGTGCTCGTGTCTGCTCAGAAAGTATACATCGTAACAGAAATTCCTCCGTAATACGGTCTTTGTATTCCGACTTAATTACAAAGGGAAACAATTCATGCCGAATGCTGACAATCCCAGACATAAACTTACCTACCTTGAACGTACCTCCCATAAAGCCGGCTACAAGACAAGGCTGGCGTACCGAACGAACATGTTGGCCGGGAGCTATAAACTTCTGAGGAGTTTTTATATCAGCATTCAAGTAGTTATTTGATAGCTCTGCCATTCCAATTACAGGAGTTGGCTCTACAGGCACGCTACTATATATGTTAAGAGGAATTATAACATCCGACAACGGAACTCTTTCAAAACATGTCTCTAATGAAGGTAGCGATTGTGTCACTAGATAGCGAGAGGGTGTCAGATTAACATCGCTGTTTAAATCCGACCACTTCCCAGTCCATACATATTTTGAATTATTGACCGATATTTCGTTTAAGATTGCACCACTGTCGATATTCCTAGCGCCTTGAATGCCGTCAATGACAAAATTATCGGAGTGTGCATTGACCAAAAGGACATCGCCTTTGCCATCTTTTCTCAAATGGACAACACACAGGGGTATGCTGGTCCCACTCAGCAACTGTCCAGGCAGACTTATTACAGAGATACTAAATGCATTCGACCTTTCATATATGGTTTTACGAAAATCAAACCATCCAGAAGATGCAAAACAAAAACTCATAGGGAGCAACAAAATTAACTCCCCCTGTTCCTCAAGGTGTTTTGTAGCCAAGTTAATAAAGTCATCAATAACACCTCGGGCTTGCCTCTGATCTGAGTATATCGGAGGAAATGAGAAAATGATATTGAAAAGGTCGTCCTCTTTCAAAGCATTCTCTTTGCGAGAAATCTTTGCGTGAGCTCCTGCTTTCTCCAGAAGAATCTGAGATATCGCCCACGTTTCCGCTTCTCGTTCAAATCCAAAGTATGCATACTCCGGATGATCAAACGAAAATTCGCAACACCCCGCATAGGGCAAATATCCCTTACCTGCTCCATTCCCGGATGGTTTTATAATACCATTTACCAGATCCATGATAGAATACGGAATCATGGGCCTGTATGTAGACCGAACCCGTTCGTAACCGGGGCCCCTAAAAGGCTGGTTAGAGCAGTAATATAAAACCGCAGACAGTTCTGATTGAAGTGTATTTATTTCATCTTGCTTAAGATACGTATTGAGATCTACTATATGGTCGTGGAGTATTTCCAGATACTTCTTGTTGGGGTTGTCAGATTTTGCGTATATAGATGCAAATAACGTTCTTGAAGCATCAGATGTCTTCCCTCCCTTTTCAAAGTTGTAGAAGAAGGTGCGGACTGCTACATAAGCATTATCAGAAAGGCGAGCGAACTTTGTCATAGTCGAAAAAGGATTAAATTAAACGTTATCTGTTGTCTTATCTTTATTGACACTGCAAAGTTACGAATTTTCTGTGCAGTTATTCTGCACAGAAAAATATTTTTTGTAATTTTCTTCAATTTTTTTTGCAATCGCGTCCCGCAAAGAGACAGGAGCAAGCACCTCAACATCCGGTCCGAAGCTGAAAATCTGCTGATTGAGTTCTCGATTAGGGCGGACTCGGATGCGTATGGTGCAGTTAGCTTCGTCTATAGTTTCTTGCGTATGGTGTAGAGGTTTGGTCACAGCATACTTAAATCGGTCGGGATGAAATTTCAGAATGACATCCTCTACGGCTACACGATCATCCACTGTAACTCCTATCACTTCGTCAAACCATTTGGAGTAATCAATACGGTTGTTGGGTATAAATTTGGCTTCGGAAGGTGAGATTTTTTCAATGCGGTCGAGGGCAAAGTTCGACAATTTATTTTTCCCTACATTCAACCCAAAGAGAAACCAACGGTTATTGTATTGCTTAAGGAAGTAAGGGTGTACAATCGTTTCGTCTATTACATTATTATAATCCTTATATATAATATTGAACGGTTTATGATTAACCGTAAGGTTTATTAATTCCGACAGATGCTCAAGTCCCTTGAACTGCTCATTGGCACCAAAGGATATTAAGTTTTCCCGATTTGGGGTGAGACCAAAAGTATATTCAATTTCCGACAATGCCGTGGCCACATTCGCATACTCCGGGTTATTGCGGAATTGACTCAGAATATCAAAGGCGGATTGAAGTTTGGCAGCCTCTTCCTCTGAAAGTTCACTATTATATATAGAGTAATCCGGATCTGAATAAAAGTAATATCGTTGCTTGCCTTCGGCCAACTCTGTTTCAATAGGCGCACCATGAAACACACTGTCACGGAGCTCTTTTATATCGTTGCGCAGTGTGCGTACACTTACCGTCACTCCAACTCCATATTTCTCTGCCAGCGCATCATTTACCTCTTCGAGCAATTGCTCAAAGGTATATCTACGGGTCTTACTTTTGAAACATCGGTCTAAGATACGGTATCTAAATTCTGCGTGATTGTTCTTGGGCATAACAAATCATTCTTGAGGAACACGAATCAATTCACGGACATCAACTTCCAGACACTTGGCTATTTCAAGCAAGGTCTCCAAATTTGGCTGGGAACTATTCGTCACCCATTTAGAAACCGTTGCAGGGTCTTTACCTAATTGCTCAGCGAGCCACTTATTCGTCCTCATCTTATCGGCAAGGACCACTTTTAATCGATTCAGATTCTTAGTTTCCATTGGTTAATGATTGATACATCCACAAATTTAGTGAAAAATTCACAATAAATCAGCGAAGAGAAAAGAAAAATCGAAGAAAACGTCAAATTTTTGGCTATACCCGCTCATTCTCAGTATTTTTTCAGTAACTTTGCATAATCTAATCTCAGAAAGGCAGAACTATGGAAAAGGATAGTGAATACGAGGATTTCGTCAGGGAGTTAGGGTCGAGGTTCAGGGCTTTGAATGATATGGCCGTCAGGGAATACACGCCGCTGGTGGATGATATTTGCGGCAGGATTGCTCCGCGAAATGAGGTTGAGAGGTTATTGGACTATCTTTTCGACTTTGCTGGAAATGACCAGGTTCTCCTTTTATACCGTCGCGTCTGCAGGCATTACTTTCAGATTTATCCCGAGTCGATAGCGTATTACATCATGGAATATCGCAAGGAGTATGATCCCGAAAGCCTTGTCGGCACCAAATACGAATATGTGCTCAAAAAGGATGATGACGATGCGCAGCAGTCTGACTCATAACATTATGTAAGGGGTGACCGTTTTGGCCACCCCTTCATGCCTACATAAGGAGGGTCCAAATTGGACCGGCCTTTAGAGCGGGCGAAGCTCGTTGAATTCCATAATGTCGAGCATTTTGAACAGCGTTCCATCTATTTCTGAGAACCAGCTTTGGTGGAAATGGCCGTAATACCAGTGACCGACAGTGTGGCCATCGGCTTTGAGTTTGCTGTGGATTGCGTCCATGGCGGCTCGTTCGGCAGCGACATCTTCCATTAGCGTGGGGTCGTGTTCGGCAAATGACTCTAACCCATTCTTTGAGATTAGTTCGCAGAAGGATGGCGCAGTGTGCGTGATGACGGTATCGATATTCAGAGCGGCTGTGATTTCATTAAGCTTATCTTCGTCAAAGATTGGCGCTTCCGTCGGCCAGTAATATGCCGGGGCAAGCACATCCGTCGACGGTTTATGAAACCTGTTAGCCTTTAGCTGTTTGGCTATTCGATATTGACGATCTATAGATATTGCGCCGCCGACACAAAGGATGTTATGGCCGCAAGCCTGAATAACCGTATAATCGGGAATCGCATTGAATCGCTTATGGTTGAACTCCTTGCCGTCAAAGTAGGCAGGATTGTCATGATTCCCGCGAATAAAGACAATCCAGTTGTTTGCCTGACTCATCCGCTTGGCATTGCTCCCACGATTTATCAGATTCTCATAGTAGCCCTTACGTTCAAACCCGAAACCACAGTCGCCGGCAACAATCAGGAGCGTGTCGGTCATCCCGTATTGGACGCACATCTTGTGCACGAGGACATTGAAGTCACCGTGGATATCGCCGCAGACCACGACGCTCTTAGCCTCGGTATAGTCAAGGATTTTCATTATCGTATGAATTTGGGGTTGTTGATTGATGTTTGTTCGATGTATTCGCGCGGCGTGAGACCGTTGAGTTTGGCCGAATACCAGTCGGAGATTTTCCGGAGCGACACAAGCCGGAAGTTGGCGAATGGAGAGTCGAGGCCGACATTGAGGCAGAGGTCATCGCTGTCATCGATCCACGGCGCATTGGCATGGACATGACCGTAGAGATTGATTGAGCCTTGTGGCTTGCGGGGCCAGGACTTCATAGGATAGTGGCACATGGCAACTGTAAGGTCGCAGGGGAGAAAGTCGAACACCGATGCCTTGAAATCCACGACCTTGATGTAGTCGATACTCTCAAACATGTTGGTAAGGTTGTAGGTCGACTTGTCGTGGTTGCCAATGATGAGGTGGATTTTCACGCCCTTCCTTTTCAGCCGTCCAAGCAGATAAAGCGATGTGACGCGATCGGCGAGTATAAGGTCGCCAAGGACATACACATGGTCGTTGCGCTTAACGGCGTCATACCACATGTCTACAATCCACCGATCGTGGCCATCGATGTCGTCCGCATCAACGAGCCCCATAGCTTCGACCCTTGCGGGCTGATGTTGGAGTATGTTCTTGTGCCGTAGATGCAGGTCGGCAGTGAACCATATACTGTATGGATACCTGTTTGATTCCATTGTGATTGATTCTGTTTAATTCCCGCTGCCCCGGGAGAGTCTCGACTGCGGGAGGGTTAGTTATGAATTATAAAATATGAGACGGATGTCGCAGCTTTCCTTCCAGCCATAGGCATCATCCACGATGCGATACGCGAAGGCTATATCATTGGAAAAAGACATCATGTCATGAAACAATTCTTCCATGTAATACTCTTTCCATGACTCCGGATCTTCATCAGCCCCTGCTGATATTGTATCCAGGTTCTCGCCACGAAGCAATGCGTCAAGCTTGCGGTTGATGGTATTGAACTGCTGACTGCGTTCATCTTCGATAATTCCGGAGAATATCTTCTCTTTGAGTCTGGCAAAGGCTGCATTCATCTCTGCGAGAGTCAGATAACTGAATCGCGGTCTCCACCAGTCATCCTTGTTATACTTCTCTGAAAGGGCCAAAAGTCCATTGGAAGCATCCGAGGGCAAACCTTCATGAACATAGTCTTCGAGTTCGTCAAAATATGAATGGTCGTTGTCATACCATTCATATATGCGCTCGAGTGGAGGTTCCTCCACATCTGGCCTTTTGCCAGAATTTCGCCAGCTGCAATAACCGGCGGGGACATACCATTCAAGAAGTTCCCATTTACCGGTAGTACTATTCTTTACCTCAATGAGGCGGTTGTGATAGGTTGACATTTTTCTTGATTTTTTGAGTTGAAATTTGAGATTGTGCCGCCTTGGGGTAGATGCGAGGGCCCTTCGCATGGTAGGAATCTGAGGGGGCGCGAAAAAAGCGACTGTCGGAAAGTTTGGTAAGTCCTTCCCGACAGTCGCCTGTGTGAGATTACGTTAAGCTCGTCGCCTAACTTATATCATCGCTGACACATAGACCTTGGGAAATCGCCTGACCAGCATAGCGTTTTGTGGTCGGGATTGAGACATACGTTAAGCGTTCAACGCTCATAATTGAGCCTTGAATTGCTGTGCAGGTTAGTATGTCGAGTCTATGTTTCAGCATTGTTTTTCGATTTGTGGCCGCAAAGGTAAGCACAATTTCCCAATCCGCCAAAACAAAATTCAAGAATTTTTACACTTTCTTAAAAATCTGTTAATTTTAATGGGACTGAAGCTTATTGTAGCTCTGATTTGAGCCGCGCTATGCGGGCGGGGAGGTTGAAGAGATCTATTTCGCGCTTGGATATGCCGAAGCGGGTTGTGTAACGCTGGAGGTCGGACATGGAGGCCAATACGCCATTGATGATTTCCGAAGCCTTGGTCTTTGTAAGTATATAGTCTTCAGCGGAATCCAGAAGGATTTTTAGGCTGGATTCGTTGGTGTCGTTGTTGATCAGAAGGCTCTGGTAAAAGTCGGTGGTCGGGTTGATGTCGTATGCCGGCGACAGCGTCCAGCCCTTGCGAGTGAGCAGGAAGCCGTGGTTGCGGAAATGGTCGTCGGTGTTGCCGATAACGATATTGAAGGCCACGCGGCGGTAGAGTTCTTCAAGGTTGGCCTCGACGTCGGCGCAGCTCTGAATAATGAAGTCAACAATGTCGAGATAGCCGTGACCGTTGGTGGCGTTGTCGCCATCGGCCAGCCCGAGCAGTGACAAAGCCGAAGCAAAGTGAACGCGGCGTCCATCCTCTGTCCGGTCGAAACGGCGCGACAACAATGTACGATGATTATCATCCGTTGGAATCAATTTGGTCTGAGCCACGTTGATACCGGCCTTCTTTGCGAGCAGATGAGCCACGTGTTCCCACGCCGCCACATCGTAATCATCTTTGCGCGAGGGGAATTTGGCGATATGAAGCGACTGATCATCATCGACCACACTTGCCTTCGGACGGGCGCCGCCGAGCGACGACCCCGGATTGACAAGTCGCGCAATCCAACGTTGCTCGGGCAAGGCGTTCTTTTCCTCGCTCCGCTCAATCTCCTTGCTGGCGACAATGAGATCACGAAGCTGAGTCAATGGCGGAATCTTGAGTCCTCCCTGAGCGTTCATATACTCGCCGTCAAGCGATTTACGAAATCTGAAACCGCCCATGCGCGAGGCATCGTCAATTCCGACGAGATAGTCGAATGACGAGAGTCGGCGTACCGGCCTACCCTCGGCCTGAGCCTCTATCTGTTCCCTTCTTTTCAAAAGTGTCCGACCCCAACGGTCGGGCAACGCATCAGAGAAACATCCGAAAATATCCTTCCCGGGCTGAGTATATTGCTGACCGGGATAATTATTCAAATCATCCGACAGAGTCAGACTGCCATGCCTGTTCAGCCAGTCGTTATCATACTTGAAGCCATAGCTGTCGGAACCGCGCAACGATTCATAGCTCAACTCCCCGACCAATTCCGGCGAGTCAAGCCAATCAAAATCAGCATATACATAAAGCTTCTCCATCGTTTATTCCTTTTTAGATGCACGTTCGCGCGGTTTGAGGGCAAGATCCTGAAGAGCGCGACCGAGCTTATCCTCTTGTGCAATGAGCAAAATATCATCGTCGAGCTGTAGAGAGTAGAGCACTCGCAGGTAGATGCCAATCGACACCGTTGGTGCGCCCTTCTCGATTCGCGACAAGGTCAGCACTGAACACGTGGCGCGTTCAGCGACCTGCTCCATAGTCAAATTCCGGCGCAGTCGAGCCAGTCGGATCTGTTCGCCGACCGTCTTCATCTTTTGCTCAAGTTTTCGGGGCAACTTCGTGCCCATCGTGTTTTTAGCCATACTCAACACTTCATATAATATGCAAAGTTACTATTTTTTTTTATTTTATGCTATGTTGAGGCTAAAATTTTGATTTCAAGCCAAAATTGGTACCTTTTCACAGTGATACCCTCTAAATATTTCCCCTTCAGGCTATTGCATATTCCGAAGGAATTGACTAACTTTGCAAAGCTATGAGAAAGCGAATCGCGTTTTTTCAGAAAAATAGCATGATTTTTGCAGTGCATTAGAAAGCACAACTATTTGAATTTAAGCACGTTGCATGGCTACTTTCCGAATTTTTCGGGCCCTAAAAGTACCTCTACCGTAGCTTTTAAATCGTAATCTCTTGATTATCAGTCATCAGTGTACTCTGCATCGCAAATAAGAAGAGAAAAATGCTTTAAAGCAAAAATTTCTTACTAATAGTTTTGTTTATGAGATTAATTTTTGTAATTTTACAAGCGATATTCATCATTTTATCACCGATCATAAATTCAATGCCACATCTTTTGACAATAATGAAAGTTCATACCATTATGAAAAATTTATCTGTCCTCTTGATTAGCTGGATTATGTGCTTTTCGGCGTCTGCTGAAGTTACTACTGTGTTTGACTTTGCCGCAGGACCAGAGTCAGGAATCGGGATGCCTGACGGTGTATCATGGCCAGATGACGGTTTTGTCGAGACTGCCAAAGAAGCTACATTCCGTATAGAGGATATTTCCATCCGAACCACATATACTGGCTCGTCATCGAAAATATATAAAGACGCGGATGGAGAAGTATGGTATTACCGCCTGTACAAAGGCTGCAAAGTGTCCTTTATGTGCACTGACGACAACATCATAAAAGTAAGCATGACTTTTATCCAAAACCGCGACTCGGCTCCATCGACAGTCAGCATTGCTGCCGGAGGAGGCTCTATTTCTGTTGGCAATGATAGCAAATCTTTGGTATGGACTGGAAACAATCCGGCAGTCACATTGAATACCAACGGAGTGCTTTTTATAGATCGCATAGAGGTTGTCACAGATAAGCAGGCATCATTGTCTGACACCGTAGTGTCAGACAATGCAGAGTACTCTGCGGTCTACTACGATTTGCAAGGACAAAAGGTTGACAACCCGTCAGGAGGTGTATTCATCATGTTATCTAATGGGAAAGCTATGAAAACCTATATTCCATGACTATAGTCCATCCATAAGCTGTTGGGTATAGCCGTAGACTGCATAAGCATGTCATATAGCGATTTCTGCAACTGCACTTTCGAAGAATTTGAGAGCATCTGCGAGGCTTGGCGCGAGAGGGTCCAGGAGCAAGTCCCACTGTTGATAAAATAAGCATAGTGACAAAAATCTAGCTTGATTTCCATGTGTTTATAAAAAAATAAAACACTATGGAAATCAAACCTGACCTGTTATTGTATTAAAACGCCGTAATACACGAAATTGTTAAATTCTCAACGGACAGAGATGTTTTCTATATATAGGTTTAGGTTTACCCGGGCATATATAAAGCCCGGACCAAACCAAAAATATAAAAGGCGAGCCTCGGATCCAACTGTAAGTTGGTGCCGAAGCTCGCAGAACCCACGCCATGCGTGTATCTTACATTCAATTATTACTTATTTACTGAGTCGAGTGACCATATATCAATATCTCCTTTTTTTATTGGTGCTATGTTCTTGGGGAGATTCAATTCTTTAGACCCCGAAGACTTAACAGTTGAGACATAGGGAATGGCACCCCCATGCAAAGTGATTATGACAACCGAACCTATAGATATTCCCAATCGTTGCAGATAGTCGTAGCAGTATCCGGCTGTATGTGAAACTTCAATACCATTTATGACAACAGGCTCTATTTCTATTCTTGGGAAATAATGTCCGTCACTCCCTTGTTTCCAAGAAATGTTGGTTACTTTTGATTCTGCACAATACTTTGCTTCATCAAACTGCTTGAAGGCGATTCTATCAAGATGATTCATTTCATTTTTATCATCCTTCTTTGAGCATTCAAACACAATGCCATCGCATGCATAATCAAGTTCTTGGGATTCTTTATATATTCTTCGACATGCCAATCCAATTCTGTTGGAATTCACAATTTCATAAGGCACAATATCAGCTTTATCTACGTATTGCTGTATTTCTTCGACATGGGATTTTTTTCGTGATATTCCTTGTATGCCATGCCAAAGAATAAACATCTTTTCTACAACTCTACCATCAGGAGTATTGCTGTTCAACATTGCGCTCACCATTGAACGTGCATTTGAAAACTTCGTGTCGAACAACAGACTGAGTTCTTCAAAGTCCTTCTCGCGCAACATGAAATCACCTCGGAGTTCTACATCATCAGGCAATTGATGTTTTAATGGTTTCATCTGATTCAAAAAGCAAGGATGAATGAGCCATCCCTGAGTCCGCCGGCCTCTTGTCAATAATCGATATTTACCACCATTGGATTGAAGCGAAATTGCAACGCCATCAACCTTAGCAGATATGATATACTCTGATAAGTATGGAACTCCTCTTTCATGAATTTCTTTGGCGGTGATTTGTTCTAAATTACAAAACTCTGTATGAAGTGATAACATTATATGTTTATGTTCAGCCCATTCACCGACACCAATGGAATCATCAACGTCAAGTAATCCCATTCTATCATACACATAATCAGGTACGATTTCTTTCCCTATATTATAGGCGCGTCTATATAGTGTTTCGTCCATAGGAATTAAGCTTGTCTTAGTATGCTTTAGGCCAGCAAAAATCTGATTTGCCATCTGCCCAGATAATGTTGCGTATTTTTGTTATATACTCCCATGAAGTTTGCGATAGGCACTGAGTATGTATAAGGATGCGGTGTCCTTTGTTATCACGATTAACCCACAGCATCTGTTCTTTTTCTTCAGGGTTGAAAGCTTTTTCAACTTCATTTCTTGGAAAACCAAGTACATTTTCGCACCATTCGAGCGGAACGTATTGCCCGACATCAGTACCAATTCCTAAAATTACAATGGGGAATTGGTTGAAAAATGGATGTGAGAACAATTCGCGGCTTCTTTCTTTAACTGATGCAGTTTTGGCTTCTTTGTTAGTGGTAACCAAGTTTTTTGCTGCAGCTGCACTGATGTCTGTGTGAAAGCAGAAGTCGTGAAAGTCAAGTGGACGTAGAGAATATGCACGGTCATATTCTCTGCCCAAAATTAGGTCAACTAATTTCTGATACCATATCCATGTAGATGCAGTTCCATCATTATATATCCCATCCTTATTTACTTGAGCGGTCAAGCACTTCTGATTAGGGAACGGACGGCGAGGATTGCAACGCCCCTCAACAGGACGGTTCTGGAGAAGGTTTCTCCAGTTTGTTTGATTGAGCTCCTGGTCTTGATGAAAAGCATCGCTACCTTCCACTGAATTTAGGTCGTGAGCCGGTTCTCGACCGATAATAAGTATACGAGCATTGGGGTTTCCCATGCCTATGTAATTCTGCTGATTTTCGGCAGAATACACAAGGTCTATAAATTCTTTCGGTGCGTTCATAAATGTTTCTCTCTATTTACTATGCAAAGTTACGAAATCCATTCTCCGCGAAACAGGATTTTTTGTACCAAATTAAATCCAAAAATGAAAATATTTTGTAATTGCCAGATATTCAAAACATTTTGAGTTTGCTATTGAATCTAGACGGCGTATTCGTTCACCTGTGAGGGGATTAGATGAGAAACGCCGCCGAGGTATGCTTCCCTCGGTGACGTTGCGGTTAGTGTAGTTTGGGCCCTTGTCGGCGGCGTTTGACCTTTTGTTCTTCACGATAACGATGGAGTGCCTCTTCTATGGTAAGTCCGGGATGACGGCTTAGCCAAAGTTTGAAATCGTCGGGTAACGCACTGCCGTTAGTGAAACCTTCTTGTGGCTGTGTGGTTACTGCGGCTGAAACATGGGATAATCGGGGACCATAGTTTTGCGACTGGGATACGGCTTGTCCGGCTAAGTCAGGATTCGATGAATAGACTCCCGGAGTCATGCGCTGCTGGTTGAATTTAATCCACACGGTAGGCATAGCTCCCTGACATCCGTCAACTCTAATGGCGAGTCCTGCGGCATAATCCTTGACCTGCTGCGGCGTAAATTTGACTCCTTGTATGAGCTAATAGGCACGATTGTGCCGTCGGCATACAGCCATTGCGATTGAGGATGACGGGGCTTGTTGGCGGCGAGATGCTTTGAAATATTGCCGAGACTGAACCGACGGTAGAAATGTCACACTATAAACAAGCTCATTCTAAAATATGCCGGCACATTGAGGTCAAGACCTCATCTGCCAAAATTATCAGGATTTTAAGGGAGATAAAAGATTATGCAATCAAATACCACGAAACTCCCCATTATTTACTGAGGCGCATCAAACGCTTTTTTGACACAATCAATCTCAAGTTACAACTTAGATTAATCTTGGATATCAAAGATGAGTTGAAGCCAGAATCTACATCTGAGATTATCTCTCTGCTTGAGTGGTCAATATATATCAAAAGAATAGAGGAGCTAAAATCAGAAATCGCTAAAATCAACAATCAGTTGTCACGGCTTGATGCCAAAGCATTAATGAAGTCACTGACAGCCGACTCTATGACAATGCTAAAAGCATCAATCGCTCAACGATATGAAAACGGGAGAACAAGAATAGCTTCTGTCAATGATTTATTCAAAAACGGGAAATCCGTTCTGGAGAATTATCCAGTAGTTCTTAGCACCACCTTCTGCGCCAGGTCGTGCTTCAACAGTGACACTATCTTTGACTATGTCATCATGGATGAAGCATCACAGGTATCAATCCTTACCGGGTGGCTGGCTCTTACACGTGCCCGGAATGCCGTCATCGTGGGCGATGTCATGCAGCTACCAAATGTGATAACAGAGAACGACAAAGCTAAACTGATTGAAATCAAGAATTCTTATAATATACCTGCGTCTTATGATGCTGGAACACATAGCTTTTTAAGTTCTATTCTTGCGACGATACCAAATGTACCGGAAACTCTCCTTCGCGAGCATTACCGATGTCATCCCGATATAATAAACTTCTGCAACCAAAAGTTTTATGGCGGAAATTTGATCATTATGACACAACGAGATGACCATGAGAACCATCTTCATGCTCTGACAACTGTGCCTGGTCACCATTGTCGACAGCACTATAACCAACGCGAGATCGATGCAGTAAAAGAAGAATTAATGCCATTACTTGATAACCATGCGGGAACGGGGATTATAGCACCATATAACAACCAGGTTAATAAATTTAAAGAACAGATTCCAGATATCCAATCTGATACCGTCCATAAATACCAGGGACGAGAAAAAGAGACAATTATCTTCAGCGTAACAGATGATAACATCACTGAATTTTCCGATGATGCAAATCTTCTGAATGTTGCAGTTTCACGTGCCAAAAATAAATTTTGCATTGTGGTGACAGGTAATGACCAGAAATTCAAAGGCAATATTCATGACCTTCTAGGTTACATCAAATATCAAAAAGGAACCATCATACAAAGCAAACTCAGATCCATATTTGACTATCTTTTCTCTAAAGTTTCAGAGTATGATTGTGTAGGAAAAACCATCTCTAAATACCGTTCTGAGAATCTCACTTATGATTTGATCGAACGGATACGCACCAACTATCCCCATCTCTCCCACATAAAGGCTATACACAATTACCCTATGCGAGACCTTATTCAAGACACGTCCGGATTATCGGAACGAGAAACCAGATATGCTTTACATCCATCGACCCACATTGATTTTCTGATAATGAACCGTGTAACAAAAGAGCCCTTACTCGCTGTTGAAACAGATGGTTACAGTTTCCATAATGAACAAACCGAACAATTTCATCGAGATCGCTTAAAAGACAATATCCTTAATTTTTACGAGCTGCCACTGGTACGGCTTTCAACAGTCGGTCATGGAGAGGAAAAACGTATCGTAGACGCACTTAATACCCAAATGAAATAGTTATTTCTATGGAGTATTTTGCTAAATACAACAAGCTTGGAAAGTTATCGTATAACTAAGATTGTAAACCGATTATAACAAAGAAATCGATCGTCACCGTAAAAGGATTTGCCTCCTTTTTCCTTCGTAATGCGGCATTCTAATTACCCACTACGGCAAAATCGCAGGGCTTCAGCACTGTTCCGACCGACATCGTTACCATAGTCAAATAACAATGACAGCGTGGTCAGAACATGGGTGTAAATAAGGTCCTTAAGGTCGTTAAAGACCCTAAAGACCTTATACTAAATACTAATCTTTATTACAGGGATGAATCAGAGTAGGGCGTGGGGGGTGGAGTCGGCGAACCAGTCGGCGATGGCTTCGGGGAGGGTCCAGTGGAAGCGGTAGCCGCTGTTAGCCATTTTTTCGCCGCTGATGTTGGTGGAGATCTGGAGTTTGCGGACGCGGGCGGGGCAGATGCCCATGGGGGCTCCGCAGGCTCCGATGACTGCTGCTACGGGCTTGATGAGGCTGTTGGGGATGTAGGGAACTGCCTGGGTCAGGTCGGTCACCTGCTTCATGGTGTCAACTATCTGCTCGATGGTGTAGGCGGGGTGGAATGTGCAGTTATACAGCTCGGTGCCGGGCTTCTGGTGGTCGACGCAATACATGATGAAACGCACAAGCTCCTTGACATAAACGCATGCTTTGATGGTGTCTTTACGTCCGGGATAGGCGAATTTGTGGCCTTTGATTGCCCAATAGAGGCGTGTGAAGTTGCCGTTTTCGCCCTTGCCGAATACCACTCCGGGGCGCACTATGGTCAGACGTCGGTTGGCGGCATCGCCGTTCTGCCATCCTTCGTGTATCTTCTCCGCCACGAGTTTGGATATGCCGTATGCCGAATTGGGCGTAGGGAGTGTGTCCTCCTTTTTCAGTTGCTCAGATGGTCCGTAGGGAGCGATGCTGGATGTGAACACTATATGCTTGATGCCGTGGCGTTCGGCAAATGCCACTACATTTTCCGCTCCGCGTATGTTAGTCTCGAAATACTCGTGGTCTTCGTGCCCGGGGGTGCGGTGCACGGCTGCGAAATTGAATATGATGTCATCGGACGTGGGTGTGAAAGGCAGGTTATCTATAGGCTTGCGGATGTCACACTCCACATATTCCGACTCAAGTGTCTCGCCGTCACGCACAGCCGGCTTGTAGTTTTTGACCACGGGGTTAGGTGTACCCGGCTTTACGATGTCGAGGTTGTATATTTTCGCATCTGGATTGAGCTGTCGGAGCAGGTTGGTCAGATGTGTGCCGATGAATCCGGTACCGCCGGTGATGATATAGTTCATATTTGATATACGAAGAAATTGTATTATTAATTGCGTGTCATGTATGGTTATTTCTTGTAGCCGAGGGTGCGGAGTATTTCGCGATTGACGCGGCTGCGCTCGCGGTCGAACATCCAGCCCCATTTGTTGAAATACTTTATCATGTTGGTCATGTGTATCTTAAGCATCTTCTTGCTCTTATAGGAGGCTGCGCGGTGGGCATGGACTATGGTGACTTCGGGCCAGAACATGGTGCGGTAGTGGCGGTGCATGCGGCGCGTGATGTCGATGTCTTCGGGATACATGAAGAAACGCTCGTCAAACAGTCCCACCTTGTCAAACGCGCTAAGACGGAAGAACATGAAGCTGCCCTGATGGTAGGCTATGTTCGCCGGGGATTTATGGTCCCAGAACTCCAGAGTGTAGCGGTAGTTGCGCTTCTCCCCCATCGCCTTGGGCATGAATCGGCGGAATATCAGATCAGCCGGAGTGGGCAGGAGACGCACCACATACTGCAATGTGCCGTCGGGATAGACGGTGTTAGGTATCACTTGCGCCACATCGGGATTTTCAGCCATGTATGCACGGATTTTATCCAACACGCCTCCGTCAAAATATACATCGGAGTTGATGACCAGAATATAATCGGCTTTCCACTCCCGGGCAAGACGTATCGACACATTGTGCGCCGCCCCGTAACCGAGATTGGCATCATTGAACACGTAATGGATCTGCGGAATACCTGCACAAAATCCGCGCAGACCGTCAGACGGAGAGTTGTCACTGACCACAATCCGCTCCACCCCGTTGGAGAGCAGAGAGTCGATGCACTTGCGGAGCTCGGCGGTGTCAGTGTTGTAGGTGACGATGGATGCTACTGTCATAAGCTGAGTCGGTTACGTCAACTGACAGCCTGGCATCCATAGGCGACTACGGGATTATGGCGGTGTCACTGCCGGGAAATCGGGAATATGGAATCCGTGCTTGCGGAAAAATGTCATCATGCTCCTGAGATGGAGCCATGATTTGCGCCCGATTTTACGGCTTGCGCGGAGGTGGTTGTGGGTCATCACTGCTCCCGGATGGTAAATCACGGGGCGATTTCGATGCCATGAGCGCAGACACAAATCCTCATCTTCCATATAAAGGAAATAGTCAGTGTCAAACCCTCCAAGCTCGGCAAAAAATGACGTTTCAATCACCAACGCCGCTCCAAGCGACCAGTTGACGGGTTGTATATTGTTATAGTCTAAATCTTTGCATAGATAGTGGCCTGTATAAGCAGACTGTGAGTCATCAGAACCTTTGTTTTTAACACGGTTTAACAATAGGGGGGGTAATAAACCTCCTCACAGAATATTGATGCGAGCCGTCGGGGTTAAGCAGCTTAGGAACTACCATACCCGCACCCTCATGGTGTCTGAGATATCCGACAGCCGTGTCTAAAGCCTTTTTGTGGAGCACTATGTCGGGATTAATGATAGCAAGATAATCACCCTTGGCAGCTATCGCTCCTATATTGTTATTCTCACCGAAACCGCGTGGACGGTCATTGACAAGCACGCGTACCTGTGGAAAATTCTGCCTCAGATACTCCACGCTTCCATCAGTGGAACAATTGTCGACATAGACAGCCTCAAAGTCCACAGCAGGCATGCCCTCTCCGTAGAGTGAAGGATAGAGTGCACTGATGAACTTCTTATGGTTCATGCCGACGGTGATTACGGATATTACTGGATTGCTCATGTTTGATTATTTTGCAAGAATATTATTGAGGCGTTGGCGTATGTTGTCGCGTGAATACTCTTCGATAAAACGCTTCTTGAGGTCGCGGCGACGGTCTACGTCACGTCCGACAGTCGCCATGGCTGCCACATAATCTTGCGGTGTGTCACAGAGTATCATGCTGTCGGAAAATCCCTCGGGCAGTCCCTCGAAGGCTATCGGAGTGCCGAGCACGGGTGTGCCGCATGCGAGCGATTCTATCACCTTGACCTTGATGCCCGCGCCTTGGAACAGAGGCGATATCAGAGCACGAGCACGTGACAGCATCAGATACGGGTCGTCAACGAAGCCAAGCGGCTCATAACGGATGTTGCCACGAGCATTCTCGGCAAGTTCCTTAGGGAAACCGCGTCCTACGATCTTCACGGTAAGAGGCTCAGTGACCAGCGGCGACACATTGTCGATGAACCATCGCGCACCGTCAAGATTTTCACTGCGTGTCCAGTCGCCGAACATGAAGAAATAATCATCGACTCCAGTCACCTCCTTGCTGACTATGTCGGGATCTATATAGTCAAGATTGACTTCGGCAGGGATATGGTATATATCCTTGATCAGGTCGACATCCTTCTGCGAGAACGAGTAGACATGGGCATCGGGCATGCGGAAGGAGCGACCCTCGGAACAGCGGCAGACAGCCTGCATCAACCGCCCTGACTGGCGCAAAGCCCGTTGGATTATCACGTCATGGGCAAGAAGCAGCTTAGGAATGCCCGGACAGAGATAACGCCCGTAGACAAACACGTTGCTGTGGTTGAGTATCACCGCGCTGTAGTCCTTGCCACGGATGAGACGGCGCAGACGGCGCAATTTCGCCCAGCTGAAGCGGATGGAAAACACCGGATGTGACAGGGGATAATTGACGATACCGAAGAGCTTGGTCTTGGTGGAGTTATGCAGCACCTCCAGCACCTTCACGTTGTCACGCTCAGGCACATATGGAGCCTCATGGTCATACTTGAAATATACCAGATCCACATCATAATCCTGCGCAAGGTCATTGAGCATGATCATGGTGTTTTTTTCGCCTGCCGCCGCTTTGTTGGGGACATAGGCAGTGATGAATAGTATGCGAGGTTTTGCCATTAGCGATGGTAGGGTTTATGGGGGTTAACGTGCATCTACCTTGATGCCACGGATGCCGCTGTTGGCGGCAAACTTCATGTCGGAGTCACTGTCTCCGACCATCAGGCATGTGGCGGGGTCAACATCGGGATAGTCGCGGAGGATGTCAAGAAACATGCCGTTGCCAGGCTTGCGGCGTGGATCAGCATCGGTCAGGGCAGTGCAGTAATATATGCCGTCGATGCGTCCGCCATGGCGGCTTATCTCCTGACACATGCGCATGTGCACGTCATTGAGGTCAGCCTCGGTCATCAGCCCCTTGCCCACTCCGCGCTGGTTGGTGACAATGAATATATGGGACACAGACGATGCAAACCGCGCCAGATCGTCCATCACTCCCGGGAGAAATTCGAATTCCTCCCAGCATTTGACGTAGTCACTATGGCGGAGACGGTTTATCACACCGTCTCGGTCAAGAAGGAGCGTCTGCACTCCGCTTATATCTATATCAGAAAGTGTCATCACTGGGCAGTGTCAAACAGTTGTGGAAATTCGCGGTCAGCCTTATGATAGTCTTCGGGAATGCCGATATCTATGAAATAGCCGTCGGAAATGTATCCGTACACATTGCCACGGGCGCTCTCAGGCTCAAGCACCTCCTTTTCAAATGAGAACTTTTCGGGGAGTTCCGACAGGTCAAGATGCTTGCGTGATATGGCATATACGCCGCCATTGATCAGACCCTCGGCACATGGCTCTTTCTCACAAAAACGCTTGATGCGACCATCGGTTTCATCAACAATCACTCTGCCGTAGCGATCAAAGTCACGCATCGGCTTCATGGCTATGGTGATGGATGCAGGGCTGTCAACGTGCGCACCCATGAAGCGGTCAAGATCTACATCGAAGAATGTGTCGCCGTTGAGCACCACAACGTTCTCGTCACGACACTTGTCAAGGGCGAGACGGATGCCTCCGCCAGTTCCGAGTGGCACCTCTTCCACTGCATAGTCTATCTCGTAGGGGAACTGGTTGCCATTGGCTGCAATCCAGTCCTTGATGACTTCGCGAAGATATCCTACCGAAAGTATGACCCGGCTTACGGGGTAACGCCTGAGGTAGGTGAGCAGATACCACAGGAACGGCTTACCTGCCACGGGAGCCATGCACTTGGGCACATCCTTCACTTCGCTGCGCAGACGTGTGCCGAGACCGCCTGCCAATATAATGACTTCCATACTATGTTTTTCTTGCTGACAAGTTATTTAATCGATAAATATCTGCATAATCTCCTCTTGACAGTAGGGACGCGGCGTGCCGCGTCAGCCAAGGGAAATCGTTGAAATGCGCCTGATACGATGACGCGGCACGCCGCGTCCCTACCATCAGGTGAATCTAACTGCAGGTCAGTTTTCTCCGAAGAAGTATTCTTCGAGCATCAGGCAGAGGCAGTGGTAGACCGGAAGATGAAGTTCCTGAATCTTGTACGTCTCGGTCTCCGGGACACGGATACACACATCGGCTGCCTTTGCCAGCTTGGACTCTTTGGCACCTGAAAGACCTATGACTTTCATGCCACGCGCCTTCGCCATCGTGACGGCATAGAGGATGTTGGCACTGTTACCCGATGTACTGATGCCGAGAAACACGTCGCCAGGACATCCGTAACCGTTGACTTGCTGTGCGAAGCAAAGCAGAGGCTCGCAATCGTTCATATAAGCAGTACTTAAAGCAATATGACCGTCAAGGGCTATGGCAGGGAGAGCCTGCTGGAGGTTTTCTGCCAATACAGGACCAAGCTCGGGGTCTATACCCGACAGACGGGCTGAAACCTCGGGAGTCATACGGCGTGGCAGCACAAAGGCTTTCATCAGTTCGCCTACGATATGCTCGGCATCGGATGCTGAGCCGCCATTACCGGCTACGAGGAGCTTGCCGCTCTCCTTGTAGGTGTCACGCATAAGATTGAAAGCATGTTCGATGTCGTTACGGCAACCTTCGAGCTGAGGGTAACGCTTGACAAGGGTGTCAAGATGGCGGAGATAATTATTGCTGTTCATCTCTTTATGAATATTATTTGACAACCTTGTCGGTGGGATATATCTTCCATGAATGCGCACCGCCGTCAGAGAACTGGAACGGCATTACGAAGCCGTTGAGCTTTGAGAGAGCTTTCTCCACATTGGGTTTGAGAGTCGGCTCGACCACAAACATGATGAACCCGCCGCCTCCGGCACCGCTCACCTTGCCCGATATGGCTCCGGCAGCGATGGCAGTGTCCATAGCCTCCTGAATCATCGGATTGGATATGGCTCCAGCCATCTTCTTCTTGTCCTCCCATGCCTGGCCGAGGATACGGGCAAATTCAGCCATGTCGCCTTTGAGCAGGGCGAGCTTCATGTCTACCGCGCTCTGCTTGATGCGGTGCATCGCCTCCACAGCCTGCGAGTTTCCAGAGGAAGTGTTCTTGCGCTGCTCGTCAATAATGGCTGCGCTGGAGCGTGACGCACCTGTGAAATAGAGCACCATCGATGCCTCAAGCTCGTCGATTATCCAGCGTTTGATTTTCAGCGGGTTGACTATCACAAGGTCGTTTTTAAGAAACTCCATATAGTTGAATCCGCCGAACGCTGCGGCATACTGGTCCTGCTTACCGCCGCTCAGGGCGAGATCCTTGCGCTCGATTTCGTAGGCGAGACGAGAAGCCTCATAATCGCCGAGCGGAAGCGACAGCCACTCGACAAACGCCTTAAGGATGCCAACCACCATGGTCGACGAAGTGCCCAGTCCCGACCCCGCAGGGGCATCGTTATAGGTAGTAATCTTGAAGCCGCGCGGCTCTATGTCGGGATAATCACGCATCACGCGGTTATATACGCCCTTGATGAGCGATGCCTCGCCGTCAATCTCCAGCTGACGTGACAGCGGATAGCTCTTGAAGCATCCCGAATCGTGGCTCGCTATAGTGATCTGAGCGTCATCGGTTTCCTCGATGGTGCAGTAGGCATAAAGATTGATGGTAGCATTAAGAATCAGACCGCCATACATGTCGCTGTAGGGCGATACATCGCTGCCTCCGCCGGCAAGACCGAGTCGAAGGGGGGCTTTGCTGCGTATAATCATGATATGGGAATTTTAATAAAATAAAAGTGATGTTGTTGTATTAACTATTGGAAATATAGGATTTTATGTCTTTCAATACGCAAATGTAATGAAATTCATTACATTTTGCAAGTAGCACAGGAATCTAAGAATTATGATGAATCAGTGACCGCATTCTTCTTAACAATGGATACGCTGCAATTATAAGACGTGACTGGAGTTTTGCATATCTCAACAGAGGTTGAGTATCGTAAAAACGTCTTATGGCGGGAACGGCATCGTTCTTGCTTAGATAGGGAGTATAGTGGACAATCATACGCAACATATGATACGACGCCGTCCAATCACCATAATCTTGAAAATTCCGACGACACCATATCAAAAAATCAGCATATATGGAGAGTTTGCGCATAAGTCCCGGTCTATCGGTTGAAGGAGTGATGTTGGCATCGCTTGACCGCCACAACACCCGTGAACCATCAATAGTAGCGATGCCCTTCTCTCTGCCGAGTTTTGCCCATGTGGCAATATCGCTACCCCAAGCCATATCAAACTGCTCAAACCGCCCAAGACGTTCAAAAGTATCGCGTCGGAATATGTATTCCACCACGAAACTGTCGATAGCTGCCGAATTTTTACGCTTCAAAAAATCAAGAGCTCCCATGACCGCAGAAAATCGTGTAGCAGACTTGATGATATTGTCGCAACTATCTATGATATTGACATTATAGTGATAGAGATCAAATGACCCATCTGCATCAAGCTGTCTGTAGAATGCCTCCACGCACCCCGATTCAAGCATATCGTCATCGGAAAAGAGCCATATCCACTCCTCATCAGCTATCATGTCGATACACCTGTGCCACTGCCCTACCAAATCTTTGCCTCCCATATTATCGGCAAAGCGGTGCACCACCATCGGGATTTTCCCGGCATACCTTGCAGCAACCGCCTCAAAATCTGCATCCACTCCGTCAATACCGACATAGAGAGTGAAACGCTTATCGGTCTGGGCAGCCAGCGAATCAAGCATCCGTGAGAAAAATTGCAGCTTATAGGCAGGGACAACGATAGCCAACGGGAAAGACATAGCGATAGATCAGACTGTGGGATTTAACATACGGTCATAAATCTCTACGCGCTTACGGGCACCTGCCGCCGGGGAATAAAGGTTACAGAGCTTGGTATAAGAAGCATGGGCAAGCGTATCAGCAAGTGCAGGAGTGGTCAACAAACGTGATACAGCTCCAGCCAATTTGTCTGGCTCATCCTCTATAAGGCATTCAGTATCCTTGTCAAAATCAAGACCTTCGACACCGACTGATGTGGTCACAACAGGAGCATGATGTATTACTGACTCTAGAATCTTCATGCGAATGCCGCTGCCTACGAGCAGAGGCACAATCATGATATGCCCTTGAAGCGCTGCCCCAAGATCATCCACGAACCCGAGAAAATCAAGATTGTGGTAGCGCGAAGAGAAATTCTTGACTATATTAGCATCCCACTTTCCAATGATGCGTAAGCGCACATCAGGATGACGTTCAAGCACCTTAGGCCATACGTTGTCAAGAAACCAGCTGACACCGTTGAGATTGGGAGCGTGTCCGGAAGGTCCTACGAAACAGAGATGCTTCGGATCCTCCACACTGAAATTGCCATCGGGAGTGAATGGAATGAACGAGGGAGAAGCAGCAATCGGAGTCGTCACACCATCACGTATAAGGATGTCACGGTCGATATCTGTCATAGTTATTATCTGGTCATAGGAGTTCAATGCGGCAATTTCCCGAGCCTTGATAGATGCACACATGTAACGCTCCGACGGTGTGACCGAGGGCAGACTGTCAAGCCACCGTTCTTTGGCTACATATTGTATCTCATGCTGTATGAATATTTTTTTCACCTCCTTGGGGAGTGCGTAAACCAAATCAAGCTGCTCGTAATATTCATTTTGGACAGCATCCACACGCTCCTTGCGTATGATTTCCGTCACATAATCAAGATACTCGTCCTGATACACAGTCTGCATCATAAAGGGCTGTTTAAGCCAACGTGTCACCATCAGACGGTTGAGACGGTAGAGAAAAAACAGCGATTTACGCGACCCTTTGTTGGCATAGTATGGATATGGATAAAGCTTGACATTGGGCAACATGGCTTTTAGCGTGTCAATGTGTTGCAACTGGTCCTTAGTGAACACTGGGAACACAAGCACAATATCAGCTACATGCTGGGTCTCTACAAGCATGTTAAGCGAACCCTGTTTGCCGCCGTCCGATGCCGGATAAGGCATCCAGGGAAGAGTTACCAATATCTTCATCAGAATTTGTTATCTTTTGCGAATTTTTTCAATATGTTTTCCATCATAATCTCATATGACGCATGATATTCACGCGCCTTGCGACGACAGGCTTCTCTATCAAATGACTTGATGCTGCTTATCACGTCGGCTGGTGTGGGACATTTCCAGAAACGTGTCACAGCATTGACCCTGTGCTTCAAGACCCCGAATATTTTCATTATGTCATAAATCTTGCTTGATTTCTCATCAGTCATTATGCGGGCAAACCTGAGAGTGCCGTAAGTGTCAAAACAGAATGTAGGCACGGCATTATGCAGGGCAACTACCACAGGGTGCATGTTTTCGCCTATATATGCCGATGCATATTTTATCAGTGCATACCAGTCAAGCGGGGAGAGCGGTGTGGAGATTTCATGGTCAAAGGTATGCTTGAAATCCACACCTGTAGGCATAGGCAAAGCCACGCACGTCAGACCTGCTTTGGCAGCTTCAGCTTTCAGACCCTCCATCCAGTCAACACGGTCAAGCATCACGCATTTCATGCTGACAAGCGCATAACGCTCCGGCAGACCGAACTTTTCAAGAATAGACTGCCGTGAGGGGATTAGTCCCTCGCAATTATAGTTGAACGCAAACACGGGATCCGGAGTGATGACCGGGTCGATAGAATCCTTTGATACATATCTGACAAGGTCACGCGTCCAACGGTCTCTGACCGAAACGTAGTCAAAGGCGGCTAGGCTCCTGCCCATGGCTTTGAGCGTCCAGCGCGAATGCGAGCGGTAGGGCGAGTTTTGCGACGAAGCCGACATGATTGCCATCGGGATGCGTTTTTTCAGCCCAGCCTGGAAAGTACCCCAGAACGCATTGGGATACAGACGCTCCGATGTCACTTTGTTGACCCTGAACACCTTCTTAGTGGGGAAATCTATGCGTGACCACAGAGACGGACACTGCAACACCGCGTCACTGCCTATTATCACCGCTTCAATGCCCTCTTTCTCTATCACCAAGCAGATCTCGCGGTCGTCACGGCAAAGACCGGTCCACGGCAGGTATTCACCGACAAACCTGAAATGCTCTGCCGGCTGTGGCTGGTGCTCCATGCCTGTGAAACGTGCGGCAAAATCATCCGGTTCCCATTTGATCAGCACCGGCTCGTGACCATGGGCCTTAAGATACTCCACAGTGGAGAGAGCCTGGAGATTTGCCCCGAAATTGGGCACATTGGCAAATGTCAGTACACCTATTTTCATCTTATATGTATTGAAAAGAAACAGTAATACGCAGGTTTTATTTACTTTGCCGAAGATCCGCGCTGTATGGTCAAAGACTCAAACTTGCGATCAGCCGGACACGTAACATATCTGTCAGACGAGAATCTATGGAAATAGTATGCGAAGAATATCGTGAAGAGTATCTCCAGATTGCCTCCGTCACCCTGAAGCACAAAGATGAACGCCCCGTTGATGAAAGTATAGGCAAGCATACCAATTATAATCAGCTTAGGTAGTGTCAATACATGGTATGGGCGTGTGACAAGCATAATTATTGACGAAAGCAACGCTCCGATGACAAGAGTCATCCGATATCCAAACTCTATGTTGAGACCTCCAATAAACGAATAGAATATCGAAGGGTCTATACCTGTAACGCCTGTAATATATTCCCATTTTTCCACTGTGGTGGCGAAATTCACGCTCTCGCCCATGAGCTTGGCAAACAGTGTGAAATAAGCATCTCCATTCGTGTTGCCAGTCAAATAAGGCCACAGTTCCCCAGCATAGTTGACCATAGGCTCGCCAAGATAACGGTAGAACATATATGAGGCAAGCTCGCCGAAACGCGAATTGGATATTGCCACGAAAGCTATCACCATCGGTACAGCCACAGCACCAAGATAAACGGCCGACTTCTTGATCGTGCGAGCCTTGATAAATCCAGCAAGAAGTGCCATAAGCACGACTACAAAAAGGAATTCCTGCATCATGACAGCACGACTGGCATAAGCTGTATAATAATATACCGGGAAGACGACCGAGCTAATAAAGAACACCAAGATTAGCGTTCGGTGTGACTTCTCTAACACCAGCGCATAGAATGCCACGATAATCATCACATTACGCATGCCCATGTAGAGACGGTTAAGTATGTTCAAGGCATAGAACGGAAACTGCACTATCTCCGCCGTATCATACTGGTCATCACGCAGATAGCCTATATTGCTGGCAAACAAGGCCTTGCTGACGGCAGGAAACATCACAATATATTGGATGACCTGGATGACAAGCACCACCTTGATAGTCTTGATGAGCATGGATTCGTCAGGCAGTACAGCTTTAGTGTATTTAGTATTGCCCACCGTGACTAACGGGACTGCAAATATGGCAAGAGTCACAAAAAGATATGCCAATGAATGCCAGTCGTAACCCGATGTACCTACAAATGAATAGAACAGCGGATGCCCGTGGAACAGCACGCCACCCCAGGCAACCACAGCGAAAAACGCACAGATTATGAATCCGGCTGAAAACATCCGGCTGCGTCGGAACACCAACACAGCAGCCAAGGTATATGCCAGCGCATTTAAGGTCAGAAGGGTTGAATCAGACACGTTTCTCCAAAATATAAATATATGTGACTCTACACGGTGACCGTCACCGCATAACTGTCTGCAAAGTTACTAAAAATAGATCATTAACACATATACATTATCATGGCAACTCTTACTGGCATATCAGACTGCAATGCAAGGAAGCAGGCTAATCAGAAAACATCTTCAACAAGCGGTGGTAAACTGAATCCTCCTTTCCTGGGACATAGCGGCGGTTGAGTTTAAACAATGTAGTACTCTGAAAATCAGGCATATAGGGGGGGGTAATGGGAGTCTTTCCTCCAGCAAATGGAGGTTTTCATGGGAATATGGAAGTGTATCAACAAGTTTTTTGAACTCGGTATTCCTCCTATAGAGAAGCTCCATGAAGAAGTCAATCAGCAGATAGTCAAGAAATTTACGATGCCCGTCAGATATGTATTGGCACAAGGCATCGTAGAAAAATTTCATGACGCTGTTGTCGGGATATGAAAACAGACAGAAAGTCCCCCACCTGTAGTCAGAAATCTCGCCACGAGTCTGGGGATGCATCTTGATCGTACCCCACATAGGCGTCTTGGTCACAGCTTTAACCGGATCAGCGAGCGAAAGCATGGTCGAGTCAAGCCACAAGCCACCATGGGTCGACAGCAGAGCCGTGCGCACTATATCGCTTAGATGTGTTATAGTAAAATCACCTCGGTCAAAAGCCTCGCGGACAGTAGCTGGAAGGGTCACATATTCAAACGTATTATTTTTGTCAAGCCATATGACCTTATGCTTGCCAGCCACTTTCTTGAGCTGCCGGCGACACAACTCTACAAGCGAGGGCAACTGGTCGTCCCAACCTTGCCACCAGAATACCCATATCGGACATGACTCCTCAAATCCTTCTACATCACGGTATGTCAAAGTCTGCGGCACCATTGCCCCGTATTTTTCTGCCAGATAGTCATTGATGATGCGCTGCTTGGAGATGCGGTAATGGTATTCGATATTTGTCAGAGATAAAAATCGCAGGGCTTTTATCATGCTCCACTGCATCTGCATTATGAGACGATACGGTATCTTCTTGCCCACGAAACTAAGGATGTCACGCTGGTGAACCAATATTTTTTTTAACGATGGATTCATATGTTGATAAAAACTGTCCAATGATGATTTATAATTCTATCTCTTAGGTTTCCAAAGGCCTAAGGCACCAAGGATTTTCTTTACAATGTTTTTGAATTTCTGATATGCGGAGTCGTCGAAGTACTTCCTATAGACGTAAGAGAATCCCTCGGCAGAGTAATCAGCCCAAAACTGAGCCCGTCGCGGATCTGCCTTGGTAGGTTGCTGAAGACAGGGTTGCAATGCCTGCCGCTCAGTTATCTCCGCAAGGTGGAAGCCAGGAGCCATGCGCATGAGCATAGCTTTGCCAGCGTCAGTATTAGCCATCAGCAGCGATGTGCCACGCGATGATCTCAAGTCGGGGCGCGTATTGTCATCGTCCCAAAAGTCAGCCACCGTAATGTCAGAAGCGCGGTTAAGATTAGTGTACTTGCATTCGTGACACGAAGGACGGTCAATCAGTTTGGAGAAAAACAGACGCCCCCAGTTGACAGTTTTGTCCTGATCAATCAGCGAGCGTCCGTCAGCCATGTCATAGCGATATGTAAACACATGGCTCCAGCCGCGTGTTGACTTGTCGCGCATATTCAGATAGACGAGACGTCCTTTGAGCCGTCTGTCAACCAGCGATATGTAGTCACTGAATATCTTAGGACTCGGCACCGCATGGCACACGACATCCATGGTCAGGAGATTGTCGTATTTTTTGATGAGGAAGCGGAGCAAACCGTCGACCTGACATGGAGTGCCTGTAAAGAGCACCTTGCGTCCTGAACGCACGATAGCACGCACTTCACGATAGGACTGGAAAGTGTCTGACTGGGAGTATTTGCTGCCCTGGAATGCCTGACATCCTTCAAGGGTATCGGCTCCCCGGTGCACTACACGCATATCAGCGTCATACACCGCTCCGAACACCACCCCTCCGTCGGCAATGACATCAGACGCAATCGCCCAAAAAGCGCCTCCGCTCGCACTGCGCATGAGAGCTGTTTCATCTTTGAGACGGCCGGCATAGAGGCTCTTATAGGTCTTGACGCCCAGATCCATGGTTTTCCTGGCGATAATCGGGCACACCCTGTCACACAAGCCACAGTCAGTACACAAGATCTCGTCTATGCGCGGATATGCAAATCCCTCAGCATCCACGGTCATAGTGATGGCTCCGTGTGCGCATATATTGGCACAAGCCATGCATCCACAGCAGTCTTCGGGTCGATTCAGCTTGATCATATGTGTAAACGTTTTCTAATCTGATTAATGACAAAGCCACGTTCTGACGGCTGACAGCCGACATATAATATCGCCCACATGCAGCATACTACGCTTGCCGACGAGGTAATAATGAAAGTAAGCAGTGACTGATCCATACTCAGTGCCAACGCCACCGGTGCTAGCCCCGACAACAGACTTACAATAGCCACATTGCCAAGCACATACACACAGAAACCCTTGACAGGCAATCCTATCATGCCGCGGAGCATCCATAGACGAGCTATCAGACATGCTATAGACATAATTATGGCAAATACCAATGTGCTCTGCGGAGGCAGCCCCACACGCAACAACACATATGCTCCAGGGAGATTCAGGAGCTGCAATCCACCGACTAAAAGTTGGTAATTGCGGATGTTACCAGTGGCAAGCATGGCGGTTATAAGTGGTGTGGAAACGGATTCACACATCGCAAACACCAATATCAGCTGCACGAATATCACTGTGTATCCGGGCACATCCTCAAGCCACAGATGCAGTATCCATGATGCATTGACTAGCACAGGGAGCGACAGGAACAGGAGGAGATAGAAAGAAAACCTCGCTCCCCTGAAAAGTAGAGAAAACATGTATTCGTGATCGCCGGTGGCATATGACTTGGTGATCTGCGGATTAAGAGCCACCATGAAGTTCTGCACAAAACTATTGATGGCAGTATTGACCTGTACCGCAATGCCACGGGCTGCATTGGCCACAGGACCACAGAATATGTTAAGTACGATGTTGACACCCTGATCTCGGCATATGCCCGACGCTGCGCCGATGAAATTCCAGCCTGAGAATCCGAGCATCTCTTTGAAGAGGGGGCGGTCAATGTGGCGCGACCACCTGCACTCCTGGAAATGCCGATGGCAGTAGATGGCATATGTCATCTGGATACCAAGAGCCACCACAGCCAACAGCACGGCATAGGCAGCCAGCTTATCCCACGGGGATATGACAAGCAGATACACCACAAGCAGTTTCAGCGACACCTCTAATATGCTGATATAGGCATAGATGTTCATGCGCTCGTGTGCTATGATAGTTGCATTATACGGGACACTCAGCAGATTGATTACAAACGTGATAATCGAGCATTGCAACACCCAGTTGGCTGCCCACATACGGTCAGCAGGTATGTTCATCTTGGTGTTGAGGAACCATACGCCAATGGTTTCAACCAGAATTACCAGTACGAGAGAGATAAGCAGCTGAATGTTTATACTTGTGGAGAAAACCTGACTCAGTTGCTTAAGATGCCCTTTCCCCAGTTCGAATGTGAGGAATCGGGTAATAGCAGTGCTCAGAGGAGATGAAATCATCGAAAACATCACAACAACACCACCCACCACGTTATATACACCGAAATCCACTTCGCCGAGGGTGGCGAGGACTACGCGGCTCGTGTAGAGGGAGACGCCCATGATGAAGAGCATGCGCACGTAGAGCAACAGCGTATTGCGGGCAATACGCTTGTTATTGGAAGTTTTAGTGTTTTCCTGTATGTCAGAGGCGGCTATATTTTCTGCCATATTCAATGTCAGATGTGTCGGTATACTGCTTGAAAGGATATCCGGGGTGCAAAGATACGAAATTTCCGTCTTTACCCACCAATGCCATAGGATTAAATCATGGGAAATAGAGGAAATATGGGATATTTGACGTAAATTTGCAGCGATTTTCTGGCGACATCCGAGTGCGCTGCAACTTTGATTCGTTATTGTTGCAGACGTGATGCGACTGCCGTATTTTTTCACTTATACATCGCTTTTTGAAAGCCCTTTTCCTCAATATAGTAATACTGACGCTGTGCATGATACTGTTGACACCTGCCTACGGGCGCATGCGTGCCGACAGTGACAGCCATGCAGCATTGCCTATGCCTGACTTCGACTCTGCTGCAGCTGCCGTAGACAGCGCGCCGGAGCAGTTGGGCGAGCTGCTGCGTAGCGTCAGCGAGGCTTTGGGCACGGACAGCCTCAGCGATATCATTCCGAATGCCTTAACAGACTCTACCGATCCGAATGAGGAAGCTGACCGTCCGCGCCTCGACTCGTCACTGATGGCACGCACGACCATCTACAATCCCGAGGATACCATGAAGCGCCCCGGCAAACGCATCGTCCGCACCAAAGTGTCAGGCGACATGGAGCATGTGGTGGACTTCTCTGCCAAAGACAGCGTGAGACTCGTAGGCACTGACCAGGCATATATGTATGGTGACAGCAAGGTGACCTACGGAAACATCAAGCTCGACGCTGCCAACATCGAGATGAATATGGCGACAAACACGGTCTATGCCGTAGGTCAGGAGGACTCTACGGGCACCGTCACGGGCGAGCCTGTGTTTGACGATGCCGGCACGAGCTACGAGTCCAAGACCATGACCTACAATTTCAAGACCGGCAAGGGCTACATCACCGATGTTATCACCCAGCAGGGCGACGGATACCTGACGGGCGGACAGACCAAGAAAATCGACGATAAGACATTCTACATCAAGGACGGCCACTACACCACCTGTGACGAACACGATGACCCCCACTTCTACTTCCACCTGACCAAGGCAAAGGTGACGCCAAAGAAAAACATCGTCACAGGTCCGGCATACATGGTGCTGGCTGGATTGCCTCTGCCATTGGCTGTGCCATTCGGCTACTTCCCATTCTCCGAGAAATATTCATCAGGAATCATCATCCCCACATTCGGCGACGACTATAACAAGGGCTTCTACCTGGACCGCGGCGGCTACTACTTCGCATTCAACGATTACGTGGACCTACAGCTTCTGGGGCAGATATTCACCAAGGGGTCATGGGGTGTCAATGCGATAAGCCGCTACGCCAAACGATACAAATTCAACGGTCAATTCAACATTGACTATATATCAACCATTGAGGGTGACAAGGGCTTACCAGGCTACTCCAAAAGCAATACATTCAAGATCGCCTGGACCCACAACCAGGACCCCAAAGCCAACCCTAACCTCAACTTCTCGGCAAGCGTCAACTTCTACACCGCCGGCTACCAGCGCGACGCTCTCAACGCCCTCTACACACCGACGTTTACTGAAAACCAGACATCATCGTCGATCAACCTCTCATACCGACCTGCCAATTCAAAATGGTCATTTAACATAGGCACGACAATCGCTCAGCGCAATCAGGACAGCACCCTGTCAGTGACGCTGCCCACACTGACCGCCAACCTGCCTCAGGTCTACCCTTTCAAGCGCAAGAAAGCCATGGGAGGCGAACGCTGGTATGAGAAAATCAGCGTGAATTACAACGGGTCGATGCGCAATGACCTGACCGCCAAGCAAAACGAATTTTTCAAAAAGAGCCTTATAAAAGACTGGAACAATGGCATCAAACACGATGCACGCACTCAGGCGACATTTGACATATTCCAGTATTTCCGCCTCACCCCCAGCCTGTCAATGACCGACTACATGTACTTCAAGAAAATCAAGCGCAGCTGGGATCCTGAAGCCAACCGCGAGCAGCTTGACACCACATACAACTTCTACAACATCTTCAACTTCAACGTCGGACTGAGCCTGAGCACCAAAGTCTACGGCTTCTTCCAGCCATGGAAAAAGCTTTTCGGCGACAAAGTGAAGATGATACGCCACGTGATGACCCCGACCATCTCCGTCGGCTGGCATCCCGACTTCAGCGACCCGATGTGGGGAGTGTATGACTCATACACCTACATGAACTCGTCGGGGCAGATGGTGACATCGAAATACAACATGTTCCAGAACGGCAACATGGGTTCGCCATCGTCAGGCAGAGCCGGCATGGTATCGTTCGGATTGAACAACAATGTGGAAATGAAGGTGCGCAACGACAATGACTCGACAGGCGAAAAGAAGATTTCGCTCATAGAGAGCCTTGACCTGAGCCAGTCATATAACTTTGCTGCCAGCCCAGGCATGAAGCGATGGAGCGACCTACAGGCTTCCATTCTAATCCGCTTAGTCAAGAACTTCAACCTCAATGTCAATACCACGTGGGACCCATACGACTACGTCAATGACCAGTATGGACGACCTGTAGCACACAAGACCCGCCTACAGGCTGGCAAGGGATATGCACGTCTCAACTCAGCCAGCACAAGCTTCTCATATACTTTCAACAACGACACATTCCGAAAAAAAGGTGACAAAAACTCATCGGATAAGGGCAAAAAGAACTCCGATGCGTCAAACACTTTCGACGGCTCAGCCCAGAGCGAGGCTGATGCTGCAGCCGAGGAACAGGCAAACGGAGGCGAAGGTGGCTCAAAACGTCTGCGCGGCGGCAAGGACGAAGACTTGCAGCTCGGTCCTGACGGCTATATGAAATGGGACTGCCCGTGGAGCCTGTCGTTTAACTACAGCGTATCCTACAATGGCAACGGCGAATGGGATCCCGAGGCTCAGAAATACAAAGGAAATATACGTCAGAATCTGTCATTTTCGGGCAATATCCGTCCGACCAAAAACTGGAATTTCAGCCTCTCAGGCAGCTACAATTTCGATCTGCACAAGATCAACTACATGACCTGCAACATCTCGCGTGATCTCCACTGCTTCACCCTGACATGCAGCTTCGTCCCCCTGGGTCCGTACAAGAGCTACAATCTCCACATCGCCGTCAAATCGTCGCTCCTATCCGACCTCAAGTACGACAAACGCTCCTCCACTGGCGACGGTCTCCGCTGGTATTGATTCCCACAGCCCAACAATAAAAGCAGGGACAAGGCGCAATGCTTGTCTATTGAGCATTTTACCTTTTACCTTATAGTAGGGACGCGGCGTGCCGCGTCATCAAACGCACGATACATCTGATACGATGACGCGGCACGCCGCGTCCCTACGTCCATGTAATTTCCATATTCGTTAAGCACTGTGGCATGCCGCAACCATGCTTTTGCATGATTTCATTTCTTGTGAACGGGATTTATAAAAAAAGACATCGGCGCATACCTTGCTGGGGGTATGCGCCGATGTATATGCTGTCGGTGATGTTATCAGGCGTTGGGGGTTTCCTCTACGCCGGCTAGTTCGGGATCGATCATGATGCGTCCGCAGTACTCGCAGACGATGATTTTCTTGTGGAGCTTGATTTCCATCTGCTTCTGCGGCGGGATGCGGTTGAAGCAGCCACCACAGGCATTACGCTGGATGTAGACCACGCCGAGACCGTTGCGGGCGTTTTTGCGGATACGCTTGAAGGCTGTGAGAGTGCGGGGGTCGATTTCAGGCTCGATGGCTTTAGCCTGCTCGCGGAGATTCTCCTCATCCTGCTTGGTCTCGTTGACGATCTCCTCAAGCTCGGTGCGCTTCTCCGAGAGGACATGCTCCTGGTCGGCGAGTTTCTCCTTGGTCTGCTCTATCTCAGCCATCTTGGCTTCGGTGGCACGTTCTGCCTCGTAGATATGCTTTTCGGCAAGCTCGATTTCAAGAGTCTGGAACTCCACCTCCTTGGTCAGCAGGTCAAATTCGCGGTTGTTCTTGACATCGTTGAGCTGCTCCTTGTATTTGGCAATCTTGCTCTGTGATTCGCTGATTTTAGCCTTCTCGTTGAGGACTTTCTGCTTGAGGTCGGCTATGTCACGCTCATAGTTTTCGATACGTGTCTGGAGACCGGCTACATTGTCCTCGAGGTCACGCACCTCTAAGGGGAGCTCGCCGCGCACTGTGCGGATGCGGTCAATCTGTGACAGGAGAGTCTGAAGTTTGTAGAGTGACTTGAGACGCTCCTCTACGGTACGTGTCTGGTCAGCTTTGTTGCTATCGTTAGCCATAATGCTTCGTTAGAGATATGTTATGGGATTGGATTCTTGTTGGGATAATTTAGCCACAAAGTTAGGAAAATTTTGGCTAATTATGCGATATATTATTGATTTAGTGCATCGTTCGCTCTCAAAATGCCCTATGTCCACGAGCTGAATCTTGGAGGCATAGTCCACAAACCTGTGATAGGAAATATCGGAGGTCAGCATCACGTCAGCACCGGCTGCAATCGCCATGTCAATCAGTGACGACCCAGAGCCTCCACACAGAGCCACTCGGCGAATCTGCGAGGATGCATACGGAGCCAACGAGGGATCACTTGCTCTGACTATCGGAGAGCCGAATGCCTCCTTGACCTTAGCGACAAAGCCTGACAGGTCAAGCATATCGGAGAGCGACACCTCCCCTATCGCCCCGGCACCGCTGTCGGCATCAAGCGGACGAACATCGGTCAGCGATAGCATACGCGCCATCTCCAATGACACACCCCACGGATCGGGAGCATTGTCAAGGGCTGTATGAAGCGAATAGACCGAAACGCCGTTGGCAATGGCATCCATCACCGTCTGCTGTACGAGGGTATCGCCTGTAATACGCTTCAACCCATGGAACAGCAGCGGATGGTGGCTCACAAGGAGGTTGCACCTCTCAGCGACAGCCTCGGCGATGCGGTCAGGCACAGGGTCGACGCAAATCATCACACCTGTGCACTCAGCATCGGGACTGCCGACCTGCCATCCGCAGTTGTCATAACCCTCTTGAAGGCACAGCGGAGCTGCGCCTTCAAGTACACGGGCTATATCTTTGTTACATAGAGCCATCAGCCGACGCTATCACTTTTCAGGTTCTACGAGACTGATATTGAGTTCCTGAAGTTGCGAGTCGTCGATGGTCGAAGGCGCGTCAATCATAGTGTCACGGCCGGAATTGTTCTTGGGGAACGCAATGACATCACGGATGCTGTCAAGACCGGCAAAGATTGACACAAAGCGGTCAAATCCGAAAGCCAGACCTCCGTGAGGGGGCGCACCAAACTTGAATGCATCCATCAGGAAGCCGAACTTATAGCGAGCCTCTGCCTCGTCAAGACCCAGCAAACGGAACATCGTATTCTGCAAATCAGACTCATGGATGCGGATAGAGCCGCCGCCGAGTTCATTGCCGTTGACCACCATGTCATAGGCTGTGGCACGTACCGAACCTGTATCCGAATCGAGTTTGTCGATATCGTCAGGGTTAGGAGCCGTGAACGGATGGTGCATAGCGTAGAAACGCTGAGTTTCGTCATCCCACTCGAAGAGGGGGAAATCAACCACCCACAGACATGAGAATTTCTGCGGGTCACGCAGTCCGAGACGCGAACCCATCTCAAGGCGGAGCTCGTTGAGCTGCTTGCGGGTCTTCATGGTCTGTCCGGCAAGTATCAGCATCAGGTCACCCGGCTTGGCATCGCCACGCTCGAGCCACTTCATCAGCTGCTCATCTGTGAAGAATTTGCCTACACTGCTCTTGACGGAGCCGTCCTTTTCAAGTTTCACCCACATCATACCCTTGGCACCTACCTGCGGACGCTTCACAAAGTCGGTCAGCTGGTCAAGCTGCTTGCGGGTATATTCGGCACATCCGGGAGCCACAATGGCACCCACGTATTCCGCATCGTCCATGACAGAGAAACCGCTGCCCTCGGTGAGGTCTTTCAGCTCCACAAACTGCATGCCGAAACGTGTGTCAGGCTTGTCGCTGCCATAGAGGCGCATGGCATCAGCCCATGTCATCCTCGGGAACGGCTCGGTGAAGTCGATATCCTTGACATATTTGAATATGTGCTTGACGAGACCCTCAAACATCTGGAGCACGTCTTCCTGGTCAACAAACGACATCTCACAGTCAATCTGCGTGAACTCAGGCTGACGGTCAGCACGGAGGTCTTCGTCACGGAAGCACTTGACTATCTGGAAGTAGCGGTCAAATCCGCTGACCATAAGCAGCTGCTTGAACGTCTGAGGAGACTGAGGCAGGGCATAGAATTCGCCCGGATTCATGCGCGAAGGCACCACGAAGTCACGTGCACCCTCGGGGGTCGACTTGATGAGCACGGGAGTCTCCACTTCAAGGAAGCCCTTGGAGTCAAGATAACGGCGAATCTCAAACGCCATGCGGTGACGCAGCTCAAGATTGCGGCGCACGGCATTGCGGCGCAAGTCGAGATAGCGGAACTTCATGCGAAGGTCATCTCCACCGTCGGTATTATCCTCGATGGTAAACGGAGGCACCTCGCTGGGATTCAATATATTAAGTTCGCGGGCTATGATTTCGATGTCGCCCGTGGGCATATTGGGATTCTTGCTCGTGCGCTCTGCCACATCGCCCTTGATTTGCACTACATATTCGCGTCCGAGGTGATTGGCAGCTTCAGTGAGAGCCGCGTCGCTCTCCACATTAAATACTATCTGGGTGATGCCGTAGCGGTCGCGGAGGTCAACGAATGTCATGCCTCCCATCTTGCGGGTGCGCTGCACCCATCCGGCGAGGGTCACGCTCTCGCCCACATCAGAGAGACGCAGCTCTCCACATGTCTTGGTCCTGTACATGGTTATGTATGCTGAGGATTATATCGTTATATTCTAAAAACAGCTCACAGTGGTCGCAGGCTCGTGCATCACACGTAACCGCGGATGATGCCTCGCTTGGAGTTACGGACGAACATCACTATCTCGTCACGCTCAGCAGTTGCAGGAAGCTCTGCCTCTATACGCTCCACAGCATCAGTGTTGTTGAGACCTGACAGATAGAGATAACGGTATATCTCCTGAATCTCACGGATCACCTCGCTTGAGAAGTTACGGCGGCGCAGACCTATTGAGTTGATGCCAGCATATGCTATCGGCTCACGCGCAGCCTTGACATAGGGAGGGATGTCCTTGTTGATGAGCGCACCTCCCTGAATCATCACATGGGGGCCGATGTGGCAGAACTGATGCACCAGAGCACCGCCGCCTATGATGGCATAGTTGTCAACGACGACTTCACCTGCCAGCTGCGTGGCATTGGACATAATCACATGGTCACCGACCACGCAGTCATGAGCCACGTGGCAATAAGCCATGATAAGGCAGTTTTTACCCACCACGGTCTTGCCTTTTGCCGCCGTGCCGCGGTTGACGGTGACACACTCGCGTATGACGGTGTTGTCACCGATAATAGCGGTGGTCTCCTCGCCGCGGAATTTCAGATCCTGCGGGATGGCTGAAATCACCGCGCCAGGGAATATCGTGACGTTTTTGCCGATACGGGCACCCTCAAGTATGGTGACATTGCTGCCGATGCGTGTGCCTTCGCCTATCTCCACATTCTTGTCGATGGTGACAAACGGCTCGATAACCACGCTGTCGGCTATCTTGGCATCGGGATGCACGTAGGATAACGGTTGTTTCATAGATGTTATTAAAAATGTTGTGTCCTTATGATCGGAATCAGACGTTAAGGTATGTGTTTACTTGTTTTTGATTATCTGAGCCATGAATTCGCACTCGCTCACCATCTTGTCGCCCACGAAGGCATAGCCCTTCATCACGGCACATCCACGACGCAGCTCTGTCATAAACGATACGTGGAAGATAAGTGTATCGCCGGGGATGACTTTCTGGCGGAACTTCACATTGTCAATCTTCATGAAGTAGGTGGAATAGTGCTCGGGGTCAGGCACCTGCGAAAGCACCAGTATGCCGGCGGTCTGCGCCATAGCCTCGACCTGCAGCACTCCGGGCATAACCGGTTCCTGGGGGAAATGACCCTGGAAGAAGGGCTCATTGGTGGTGACATTCTTAACACCCACGATATAGTTGGTGCTCATGTCGATGATTTTGTCGATGAGCAGGAACGGATAGCGGTGGGGAAGCAGATCGCGTATCTGATTGTTGTCAAGCAGCGGGGTGGCGTTGGGGTCATAGACGGGAGCCTGTACCTCCTGACGCTTCACCTCCTTGCGCACCTGCTTGGCAAACTTGGTGTTGATCGAGTGACCGGGGCGTGTGGCAAGAATCTTGCCCTTGAGCGGCCTGCCTATGAGAGCCACATCTCCTATCACATCAAGCAGCTTGTGACGTGCAGGCTCGTTTGCCCAAGTGAGGGGTTTATTGTTGATAAAGCCAAATTCTTTGACATCTTTGTGGGGCACGTTCATCAGGTCAGCCAGACGGTCAAGTTCGCTCTGCTCCATGGGGCTGTCATAAATCACGATGGCATTGTCGAGGTCTCCGCCCTTTATCAGGTTGGCAGAGAGGAGAGGCTCGACCTCACGGACGAACACAAATGTGCGGCTTGAAGCTATATTCTCAGGAAACTCTTCGATGTGCTCCATCGAAGCATACTGATTGGGGAGGACAGGCGAGTTGAAATCAATCATCGCATCCACGCTGAAATGGTCATCGGGCAGCACGATGATTGAAGCTCCGGTTTCTTCATCCTTCACTTCTATACGCTGCTTGACGATGTAGAAATCCTTGTCAGCCTTCTGCTCTTCAAGACCTGCGGCAGCTATCTTCTCGCAATACTCTACCGCACTGCCATCGAGGATGGGCATTTCCGGACCGTTGAGAGCAATCAGACAGTTGTCAATACCTGAAGCATACAGGGCTGCCATGGCATGCTCTATGGTGCTGACCTTGACATCGCCCTTGGCGATGACAGTGCCACGCTGGGTGCTTACGACATTCTCGGCTACGGCGTCAATCACAGGTTCGCCTTCGAGGTCGATACGCTTGATTTTGTAACCGGTATTTTCGGGAGCCGGGAGGAAAGTAGCCTCAATGACTGCTCCTGTGTGGAGACCTTTACCGCTGACGCTGAAAGGCTCTTTGAGTGTTATCTGCTTCATATGGTCGATTGGATGTTATTTTTGTAAGATTAAGGTGTTATTTGTCTTTGTCGGGACGCTTGCGGTGCTTGTTGATCATCTCTCCACACGGACCGCTGAAAAGGTCATGGAGACGCTTGATATATACGACATTCTTGGCATATTCTCTCATCGGGACAGCCGGAGTACCCATATAACTTGCTTTATCAGGAATCGATGATGCGATGCCTGACTGTGCACCTATCTGCACGTTATTGCCCACGGTGATATGCCCGGCAAAACCGACCTGACCGCCTATCATGCAGCGGTCACCGATGCGTGTGCTGCCTGCCACGCCAGCTTGTGCCGCCATGACCGTATCGCTTCCTATCTGGCAGTTGTGGGCTATCTGTATGAGGTTGTCAAGCTTCACGCCACGGTTGATAACTGTGCTTCCCATCGTCGCACGATCCACAGTGGTGTTGGCGCCGATTTCCACATTGTCATGTATCACGACGTTGCCGATCTGAGGTATCTTCTCGTAACCGTCAGCTCCCGGAGCAAAGCCGAAGCCGTCAGCACCGATCACCGCACCTGCATGTATGATACAGTGTTTGCCTATGCGGCATGAGTGATATATCTTCGCACCGGGATATATGATAGTGCCTTCGCCTATCTCCACACCATCGCCCACATATGCCTGCGGATATATCTTCACGTCATCGCCGAGCTTTGCGCCATCGCCGATATAGGCGTATGCACCGATATACAGACGCTCACCGAGAGTGACGCCCTCGCCTATATGGCTTGGTGTCTCGATTTTTTCAGGTAGCTTCTGCATCATCTGCTGCGCCATGGTCAGCAGTCGGGCGACAGTGGCATACGGGTCTTCGACCCTGATAAGTGTGGCTTTTACAGGACTCTCGGGGACAAAATCCTTGCGAACAAGGACAGCCGACGAGCCTGTCTTATATATATAAGGTGTATATTTAGGATTGGCTAAGAACGACAGAGCGCCGGGATATCCCTCCTCTATCTTGGCGAAATCATTGAGAGTGACATTTCCGTCACCTTCAACGGTCCCGTTGACCATAGCTGCGAGCTGATTTGCAGTAAACTCCATTGAAATATGTATAGTTTGTTTCAACATGCAAATTTCGCATTTTTTTCCGAAATAAGCCGAAACACTGCCATAAATTTTGCATGCGTACAAAATGAGACTGTCCTGATGGAAATCATCAGGACAGTCAATGTAGCGAATTCGGGATTCGAACCCGAGTTTCCGCCGTGAGAGGGCGGCGTGCTAGGCCTCTACACTAAATCGCCATGTGCACCTTTTGGTCTATGTTTTGCAATTTTCAAGAGATGCGCCTCTCTCATTTGCACTGCAAAGTTACAACCTTTTCCGCAAAACTCCAAAGGATGACACTGTTAAAAAATCGGAAATTTGCAGGGAGATAAGTCTTATAAATCTTATAAGTTTTATAAATCTTATAAGACTTATATGGGCTTGGGTGGGGCGGACATGCCACGGCACTAACCTTTACCCACAAATGGGATTATTTTGAGTCTCAAGGAGGTATTGATAGATGTTCTGAATCCTGTCAAT
>ERZ808035.259-NODE-259-length-58066-cov-4.597648_pt1 | contig 58066 bp, 51 predicted proteins | sample MGYA00380189_ERZ808035 | MGnify/ENA primary metagenome ERZ808035 (study PRJEB31490, sample SAMN06133407) | mouse gut metagenome | isolation source: M5_1 | host: mice | place: China: Chengdu | collected 2015-05 ... | reverse complement strand
GCCTCTCCTGTGACAGCGGCTAGGCGCGCAGCTCGCGCACCTTGGCGGCCACGGCCTCGTCCGTGGCGTTGGGGAAGAAGAGCTCGTCGAAACGCTCGCCTGCCAGGGCGCCGCGCACGAGGTCGCGGTCGATGCCGTCGAGGAGCTCGGGGAACGGGCGGAAGTTGTTGGCGCGCACCGCGTCCAGGATCCTCTTGTTGCGCTGCTCGGGCTCCACACGCTCGGCGGGGTAGCCGTTGCCGGAGCCGAAGGAGAAGAGCTTCTCGAAGATGTAGGAGAGGTTGAGCTCCTGGCCCCAGCCGTTCTTGAGGGCGAAGGGGATGGCCACGGCGTTGCCGTCGTTGATCTGGGCGAAGGTGTAGGCGTCCAGCGGGTCCTCCACGTGGCCGCAGAGCACGCCGGGGAAGCTGTTGAGGGCGAGCATGGCGCCCTCGCCGGTGCCGCAGCCGGTCACCACGTAGTCGGCGGCGCCGCCGTTGAGCAGCACGGCGGCGAGGATGCCGTTCTGGACGTAGGTGAGCGGGGCCGAGCCCTCCTCGGCGTACATGCCGAAGTTGAGCACGGTGTGGCCCAGGGGCTCCACGACGTCGCGGAGGGCCTTCTCGATCATGGGGTTCTTGGCGTTCTGGGAGTTCTCGGTGATGAGGGCGATTCTCACGGTGGTTCCTTTTCGGTCGGGTGGACGAGGGGGTGCGGGGCCGGGCGCGGCGGTGTGCCGGACGTCGGAAGGCGGCGCCGCGGCTAGGCGGGCTGCTTGCCGATGTAGGCGAGGATGCCGCCGTCGACGTAGAGGATGTGGCCGTTCACGAAGTCGCTGGCGTCGCTCGCCAGGAAGACCGCCGGGCCCATGAGGTCCTCCGGCGTGCCCCAGCGGCCGGCCGGGGTCTTGGAGACGATGAAGGCGTCGAAGGGGTGGCGGCTGCCGTCGGCCTGGCGCTCGCGCAGGGGCGCGGTCTGGGGCGTGGCGATGTAGCCGGGCCCGATGCCGTTGCACTGGATGTTCGCCCCGCCGAACTCGCTGCAGATGTTGCGGGTGAGCATCTTGAGGCCGCCCTTGGCCGCGGCGTAGGCGCTCACGGTCTCGCGGCCGAGCTCGCTCATCATGGAGCAGATGTTGACGATCTTGCCGTGGCCCTTCTCGGCCATGCCGGGGATGACGGCCTTCGCCACGATGAAGGGGGCGGTGAGGTCGACGTCCACCACCTCGCGGAAGTCCTCGACGGTCATCTCCCCCATGGGGACGCGCTTGATGATGCCGGCGTTGTTCACCAGGATGTCGATGGTGCCGAGCTCGTCGGACACCTTGGCCACGAGGCCGGCCACCTGGGCCTCGTCGCAGACGTCGGCGATGTAGCCGCGGGCGTCGATGCCGGCGGCGCGGTAGTCCTCGAGGGCCTTCTCGAGGTGCTCCTGGCTGCGGCAGTTGAACGCCACCTTCGCGCCGGCCTGGGCCAGGGCGCTGGCGATGGCGAACCCGATGCCGTAGGCGGCGCCGGTGACGAGGGCGACCTTGCCCTCGAGGGAGAAGCTTCCCATGACGTCGAAGGGTCGGTCCATGGAGGTGCCTTTCTCGCGGGCCCCGAAGGGCGATTGACGGTGCCAGTGTGGGTTAGAAAACCGGTTTAGTCAAGAAGAGACGACGAGTACGTTGGGTTTCTCGACGGCATGTGCCGTTGAAACTGGTTCCATCGACCGTCTGCGGGGGAGTTGGAGCCAGAAAAGAAGTAATACGGTTTACTTATCAGTGTGCCCGGGTGTCCGGGGCGTCGCGCCATGTCGGGGTGCGGCCCCTGCCCGGGAGGGCGGCGTCACCTGCAGCGCCGCCGGGCTCCACCGGGGGCCCTCCCGCACGGCGGTGCCGGGCGCGGGGGCCTCCCGGTCCCATCCGCCGTCCCGTCACCCGGACACTTCTGTCCCAATGCCCGGACGCTTCTGTCCCATCGAGTCGAGAGGAAGCCGGCCCATGGAAACCGCCGATGTCGTCTGGATGCCCCTGAAGGCCGCCGTCCCGTGGGCCTGCGCCCGCGCCGCCGTGGTGGAGGCCGGCACCGGGGCCTTCGCCCTCCCCGTCCCACGCCGCGTCCTGGTGAACGGCGAGGACCGGGGCCTCACCGACCGTGTGGCCGTCTACGTGGAGGGGCTCGAGCCGGGTGCGCGCAACGCGGTGCGGCTGGAACCCGTGGACGGCTCCGTTCCCTGGGAGGCCGTGGTGGAGACGCCGCCGGAGTCCGTGCGGCTCGACGTCCGCGACTTCGGCGCCGCGGGGGACGGCCGCCGCGACGACACCGGCTCCATCCAGGCGGCGGTCTCGTGCTGCCCCGGCCGCGGGACCGTCGAGGTGCCCGCGGGCCGCTACCGGGTCTCGAGCCTGTGGCTCAAGGACGGCGTGAGCCTGCATCTGGCCGAGGGCGCGGTGCTCGAGGCCGTCTACGACCGGGAGGGCCGTGCCTACCTGCCCGACACCCGCCGCCGCACCGACACCGGCGCCCCGTACCCGCTCGGCACCTGGGAGGGGGAGGGGTGCCCCATGTTCTGCGCCGTGGTCAACGCCGTGGGCGTGTCCGACGCCTGCGTCTACGGGCCGGGCGCCGTGGACGGCCGCGCCACGCCCGACACCTGGTGGCACGACCCCAAGACGATCCGCGTGGCGGCCCGGCCGCGCCTGGTCTTCCTCGAGGGGTGCGAGGGGGTGACCGTTGCCGGGTGCACCCTCAGGAACAGCCCCAGCTGGAACGTGCACCCGGTGCTCTCGCGCGACGTGCGGTTCCTGTGCCTGACGCTCGAGGGGCCGGCAGACTCCCCCAACACCGACGGCGTGAACCCCGAGAGCTGCACGGGCGTGCTCGTCTCGGGCTGCGAGTTCTCCGTGGGCGACGACTGCATCGCCGTCAAGAGCGGCAAGCTCTCCCGGGAGCGCGCCCTGCGGTCCGCCTGCACGGGCGTGCGCGTGCGGCACTGCTCCATGCACGACGGCCACGGCGCCGTGGTGGTGGGCAGCGAGTCGGCCGGCGGCGTGTCGGACGTCCTGGTGGAGGACTGCGTGTTCGCGCGCACCGACCGCGGCCTCCGCGTGAAGACGAGGCGCGGGCGCGGGCGCGACTCGCTGGTGGGCGGCATCGTCTTCCGACGCATCGCCATGGAGGGCGTGGGCGTGCCCTTCGTGGTCAACGCCTTCTACAACTGCGACAAGGACGGCATGGAGGGGTGGGTCCAGGACCGCTCCGCCCTGCCGGTGGACATGGGCACGCCACGGATGGGGGACTTCACGTTCGAGGACATCTCGGCGGCGGGCTCGCGCTGGTGCGCCGCGTGGGTGGCCGGGCTGCCCGAGGAGCCCGTGGGCCGGCTCACGTTCCGCCGCGTGGACGTGGCGTTCGCCGAGGACCCGGACCCGGGCGTGCCCGCCATGGCCGGCGGCGTGGGCCCGGTGGTGCGGGGCGGGTTCGTCGTCTCCGGCGTGCGCGACCTGGTCTTGGAGGACGTTCGGCTGTCCGGCGTGGACGGCGAGCCGCTGGTGGTGGACGGCGAGCCGCGGGAGATTCCCCCCGAGACGTGCCCCGCGGCACCGGCTCCCCCGGCGCCGGCCTCCCACCCGGCGCCGGCTCCTCCGACGCCTGAACGCGGTTGAGGGCGACCCTCTCGGCACCTGAACGTACCTAGGGGCGGATTCTCGCCACCTGAACGCGGTTGAGGGCAGATTTCGGTGCGGGCGCGTGCCGGAACCCGCCCTCAATCGCGTTCAGGTTGGGATGGGCAAGGTTGGGATGGGCGAGGATGGGGTGGGGGTGGAGGAGGGGCTCCTCCCCATGTACGACGGCGCTCACGCGTAGCGGCGGGCGGCGTCCAGGGTCTCCGCCCCGTAGGCCGCCCCGTAGAGGAGGCAGTGGTGCAGCAGCGGCGCCAGCTGGTGGAGCGCCACGCGCTCGCGCCAGCCGTCGGCCAGGGGCGACTCGGCGTCGTAGGCGCCGATCAGCACCTCCAGCCGCGGGTAGCCGAAGAGCCGCAGCATGGCCAGGTCGGTCTCCGCGTGGCCGCCGTGGGCCATCGGGTCGATGAGGGTGCCGCCGGTGGGGTTTGCCGGGTCGGTGTCGGCGAGGAGGTTGCCGGCCCAGAGGTCGCCGTGGAGCCGGGCGACGGCGGGCAGCCCCCGGTGACCCCGCTGCTCCACCAGCCGGGGTTGGGGCGCGTCGAAGTCCCCGCTGCAGAGCCGGGCGCCGACCCTCTCGAGCAGCGCCGTGGCGCGCCGGTCGAAGAACCCGTCCTCCGAGAGCCCCCTCACGAACGGCTCCAGCCGCACGGCCCAGAAGTACCGCCCCCAGCCGTCGAAGGTCGGCTGCGGCACCACGGGGGTGAGCGTGCCGGCGATCGTGTAGCCTGCGGGCGCGTCGTCGCGGGGCCAGCCGTCCGGCGGGGCGCCCCACCACGGCGCCCCGGCGGCGTGGGTGCGGGCCAGCGCCCGGCCCATGGTCTCGGCCGCCTGCGCCGTGACCGGTCCTGTGGCCACGAGCTCCTCGGTGAGCGACCCGCGCGACGCCTCCAGCACCCGGGCCGCGTGCAGGCCGCCGTGCGTCTCGGCCCCCGCGAGCCACGAGAGCGCCGCGGCCTCGCACCGCAGGTCGTCCCCGTCCCGGGCCGTCTTGGTGATGGTCTGCACCGCACCCCCCTCCGTCGGTGGGACAACCGTACCCGACCTCCGCCCCGCCCGGCGTGACAAAGGGGACGGTGGCGTCTGCCACCCGCCCTGTCGCCGGGTCGATGTGACGGGGGGCGCCCGGCCGTGGGCCCCGGCACGTCCGGTGCCGGCTGCGAGGCGCCCGGCCGTCCGATGCTGCCCGCCGGTCGCCGACGGTGCCGCGGGCCCATGCTCCCGGCTGTGGAAACCACTGTTCCATCGGTTTATGTTTGCATCTGTATATCCAACCGACGAGCCGATTGGACAGGTGCGGTCATGCGTATCGGAGTCTCTGCCGTCAGTCCCCGCAAGGTCCAGAGGGACGCCGAGGACAACTACCGCGCCGGCTTCTTCTGCTGCGAGGCCCTCGTGCAGGCCGTCCGCGACAACCTCGCCCTCGACGTCCCCGAGGAGGTGATCGCCATGAGCTCCGGCATGGCCGTGGGGATGGGGCGTTCGGGGTGCGTCTGCGGAGCCCTCAACGGCGGCGTCATGACGCTGGGCATGCTCTTCGGGCGCACGGAGCCCGGCGGCCCCACCGACCCGCGCGTCGTGCGCGTCATGGCGCTCACGGGCGAGCTGCACGACTGGTTCCGGCGCCAGACCGGCAGGAACGCCGTGTGCTGCCGCGTGCTCACCAGGGGCATGGACATGGGGGCGGGCGAGCACAGGGAGCAGTGTATCGGCCTCACGGGTCTGGCGGCATGGAAGGTGGCCGACATCCTGTGCCGGGAGCTCGCCTTGGAGAACCTGGACGCCTCCCTGCCCGACGGGGACCGGCCGCGCATCCCAGCGGCCCTCCGGCGCCTGAACGCGACCGGGGGCGACCCTCTCGGCACCTGAACGCGACCCAGGGCGCTTTTCCCCTCCCTGAACACGGCCAAGGGCGGATTCCGCCCCTTATCGGCCCGCAAAGTCGCCCCCAACCGCATTCAGGTGCGGAGAAGGGTGCGGAGAAGGGGCGAAGAGATGGGGAGGGGGGGCAGAAAGCTCCAACAAAGGGAGACTCCCCAAAAGCCCTCCTCAGAAGCAGGGTCACAGTCCGGTCCGGCGTTTTGCATCGAAGCGAGGCATCTGAGAACGGCGGCACGTATCGCCAGATACGCGCCGCCGTTCGAACTGCCTCCGACGATGCAAAACGCCGGACCTGTGGGACGAAGGCCCTACTCCTCGCCCGTCACGTCCTCGGTGACCTCGGCGTACTGGTGGCCGTTCTCGTCGGTGCCCACAGTGACGTGCTCCTCGAGGACCTGGTTCTCGGCGCCCTCGATGGCCTTGGCGACCTCGGGGTCGTTGTACTTGCCCTCGATGTTGTAGTTCGGCTTGATGGAGGCCTCCATGGAGCCGGTCTCGTCCTCGAGGCGACCCTCGCGGATCACGTCGTCGACCAGCGTCTCCTCGGCCTTCTTGGCATCCATGTGCTCGGACATAGGGTTCCCCTTTCGTCGTTCGGCGGCCGGGGCCGCCCCTCTGTTCTGTGCTGTCCGGTTGGTTCCCAACAAGCCCGCGCCGTGACGTGGGATACGCCGCGTTCACGCCGCCGCCATCATGGGACCGCCGGGGCGTGGAGCGAGGCCGGGCCGGGTACAAACCGTGGGTTCCGTGAAACCGCGCAAGAACGAAGGCGATCGCACCCCATGGCAAGCACCCATACCGCCGAGAACCCCACTGCCGAGAAACCAGCAGGCCAGACCGGGCGCACCCCGGCGCCTGACAGCCCCGGGGGCCCCGGCGCGGAGAGGGTCCCCTACGCGCCCACCGACGAGCGCGACCGCAACGCCGTCGTCGTGCGCTGCGGCACCGTGGGCATCGTGTCCAACGTGGCGCTCGCCGCGGCGAAGGCGGCCATCGGCCTCGCGTCCAACTCGCTCGCCATCGTGCTCGACGCCGTGAACAGCCTCACCGACGCCGTCTCCTCGGTGGTCACCATCGTCGGCGTGAAGCTCGCCGCCCGCCCCGCCGACAAGGAGCACCCCATGGGCTACGGCCGTGTGGAGTACCTCTCGGCGCTCCTCGTCGCGGCGGCCGTGTTCGCCACGGGCATCATCACCCTGCGCGACTCCATCCTCAAGATCCTGCATCCCACCCTGTCCACCTACGACTGGGTGGCCGTCGTGGTCATCGTCCTGTCCATCGCCGTCAAGGTGTGGCTGGGCCTCTACACGCGGGGCAAGGCCCGGGAGACCCACTCCGACGCCTTGGACGCCTCGGGCGTGGACGCCCTGTTCGACGCCCTCGTCACCGGGGCGACCCTCGTCGGCATCGCCGTGACCATGCTCTGGCACGTCACCATCGACGGGTGGATCTCGGCGCTCATCTCCCTCGTGGTGGCCAAGAGCGGCTGGGACATGCTGCGCAACATCGTGAGCGAGATCCTCGGCGAGCGCATCGACCCCAAGCTGGCCCGAGGCCTGCGCGACGAGATTGCGTCGTTCCCGCCGGTCATCGGTGCGCACGACCTCTTCCTCGACTCCTTCGGGCCCAACGAGACCATCGGGTCGGTGCACCTGGAGGTGCCGGCCAACATGACGGCCATGGAGATCGACACGCTCTCGCGCAAGATCTCGGACCGCGTGTACCGCGAGCACAACATCATCCTCACCTGCGGCGTCTACGGCGCCGACCCCGAGGACCCCGAGTGGCGCAGGTTCAACGACTCCATCCGCTCCACGGTCATGGCCAACGACGGGGTGCTCTCCATGCACGGGCTCTTCGTGGACCACGAGACGAACCACGTGACGTTCGACGTTGTGCGCGACTTCTCGGTCACCGACGTCGACGGGCTCAAGAGGGAGATCGTCGACGAGCTCAAGCGCCTGCATCCCGATTACGATTACACGGTCCACGTGGATGTGGACTACGCCGCGTGACCAGTGCCGCGCGACCCGAGCCGACCCATTGGAGGACCCATGGCCCCCGCCTACAAGGCCAAGCAGATGATCGTGATGCGCCGCGACCTCAAGATGCGCAAGGGAAAGATCGCCGCCCAGGCGGGCCACGCCTGCGTGGACGCCGTGCTCAAGGCCCTGGCGGCCGACGGCGCCACGCTGGGCGAGGACGGCGAGCCGCGCTTCGCCCCCGGCGACGACTCCCCTCTGGCCGCGTGGTTCGGTGCCGGCGTGGCCAAGGTGTGCGTGTACGTGGACGGCGAGGAGGCCCTGCTTGACATCGCCGAGCAGGCCATGGGCGAGGGGTTCCTCGTCTCGCTCGTGCGCGACGCCGGCATCACGGAGTTCCACGGGGAGCCCACCTACACCTGCCTGGCCATCGAGCCGCTCTTCCCCGAGCAGGTGGACCCCATCACCGGCGACCTCCCGCTCTACTAGGTGCGGCCGTGCTGCGGCTGATCGTCTCGCCCGCCAAGACGGTGGTGCCCGAGGAGGGCCCGCTGCCCCTGGGCGCGCCGGCGTTCCTGGCGGAGGCGGAGGAGCTCACGGCGCGGCTGCGCTCCATGGACCGGGGGGCGCTCCAGCGGCTGTGGGGCACCTCCGACGCGCTCACCGGGAAGGCCCTGGCCGCCTTGGACGCGTGGTCGCCCGCGGGCGGCGGCGCGGCCGTGCTCTCCTTCTGCGGCATCCAGTACACGGCCATGGCGCCGTCCGTCATGACGGACGGGCAGCTCTCGTACCTGGGGGAGCACCTGCGCATCCTGTCCGGGCTCTACGGCGTGCTGCGGCCCTTCGACGCCGTGGCGCCCTACCGGCTGGAGATGGGCGCGCGGCTGGGTGCCGGCACCGCAGGGTGGGACGGTTCCGGCTGCCGGGACCTCTACGGGTTCTGGGGGCAGCGGCTCGCCGAGGAGGTCCTCCCCGAGGGGGAGGAGCTGCTCGTGAACGTGGCCTCCAAGGAGTACGCGCGGGCCGTGGTGCCGCGGCTGGCACCCGGCGTGCGATGCGTGACCTGCCTCTTCGGCTGCGAGCGGGACGGCCGGTGGGTGCAGCGGGCCACGGAGGCCAAGCGTGCCCGGGGCACGTTCGTGGCGTGGTGCGCCGAGCGGGGCGTGGGTGCCGAGGGCGGGCTGGCCGCGTTCGACCGGGGCGGCTACGCGCTGGACCGGGCCCGGAGCGCGGAGGACGGCACGACGCTGGTGTTCACGCGGCGGTAGGGGCGGGTGGCCCCGGGCTCGGGGGCCCTGCCGGACCGGATGCGACGGCAGGAGAGCTCGACCAAAGTGACGAAGATTCAACCACTGAAGTTGGGACAAAAGTGTCCGAGTGCTGGGACAAGGCCCAGCAGTACTCGCCATGTGACAACCCCGGACGAGCGTCCCTAAGCCATCCCAGTGAAGGGTCACAGCGCACGTCCGCGGTTATGCATCAAAGGGGGGGGCGACCTCTCGGACCCGGGCGTGAATCGTCAGATGCACGCCCGGGCGCCGAGCGGAGTCCCCGTGATGCATAACCGCGGACTCCAGGTCGCGAAGGCCCTACACCAACCGCGAGCGATGGAGCCCCTCGAACACCGCCACGCCTGCGGCGGCCACCAGCACGAGGCCGCAGAACAGCCCGCGGTAACCAACGGCCGGCACCACCAGGCCGAAGACGATGGGGGCCACTCCGCAGGCCAGGTCGCCCATCATGTAGAACGTCGCGTTGGCCACGGTGTAGCGGCTCCGGGCCAGCCCGCGGGTGGCCAGCGCCAGGCCGGTGGGCTGGATGGCGCCCATGCCGTAGCCGATGAGGGCGGCGGCCGCCAGCAGGCACAGGCCGCTGCGGGCCACGCCCATGAGGACGATGCCCGCACCCATGGCCACGAAGCCCGGCACGAGGAGCGGGGCCGGGCCGCGGGTGTCCAGGAGCCTGGCGGTCATCGGCCGGGTGACGAGCATGGCCAGCGCGTACACCACGAAGAAGACGCTGGCGGCGCCGGTGAGGCCGGCCGTCTCGGCAAAGGGGTCCAGGTACGTGGAGACGGCGCCGTAGATGAGGTAGCCCACGAAGGCCACCGCGCCCACGGGCAGGGCCGAGAGCTCGAGGAACCGGGCCAGGGCGGCCGGGGTGCGCACGGTGCGGACGCCGCCCTCGCCGAACTCCACCTCGGGGGCCCCGGGCTCCAGGGAGGCGGCCTCCTCCAGGGCCTTGCCCGCCTCCTCGCGCTCGGGGGCCATCGGGCCGGCGAGCACGACGGCGCCCATGGCCAGGGCGGCCAGCACGGCGGCGAAGACGAACAGCAGGTGGGTGGCCGGGCCGGTGGAGAGCACGATGCCCACGAGCGGGCCCACGGCCGACGCCAGGGTCACGGAGAGCATGAAGTAGCCCATGCCCTCGCCGTGGCGCGACGCCGGCAGGTCCACCGAGGCGATGGACGTGACCGTGGTGGAGGCCACGCCGTAGCAGAGGCCGTGGACCAGGCGGATGGCCATGACGGCCCCGAGCGTGCCGGCGACGAGGTAGAGCAGGGACGATGCGCAGGTGAGGCCCAGCCCGAGCAGGGTGGCGGGCACGAGCCCCAGATGATCTGTGACGGGGCCGCCGAGGAAGCGGGCGGCCAGGCAGCCGATGGTGAAGATGCCGGTGGCCAGCGAGGCCTCGGCCACGCCGGCGCCGTAGCGGTCCATGCAGTAGGCGCACATGACCACCGAGAGCACGTACAGGTTGGCCCGGAGCGCGAACGACGCCACGAAGCCCCATCCGAAGGTGCGGGTGAGGATCGTGTCCCTCCCGGCCGCACGGCTCTGGAGACGGGGGAGGGCGAGGACGGTGGAAACGCTGGGCAACACGGGGATACTCCTTCTGGTCGATGGCGTGGGCCCATGGTGCCTTCCCGGTGTCTATGATGGAATAGATGGTATATAGCAAGAGCGTTTACAGAATATAAAAGGAGTCCCCATGGACGAGACGAGGGTCGAGGCGTTCCTGCAGGCGGTGTCCACGGGGAGCTTCTCGGCTGCGGCGCGGGCCATGGGCTACACCCCGGCCGGCGTGCTCCGACTGGTGGACGCCTTGGAGGGCGAGCTCGGCGTGACGCTCCTCGAGCGCACGAGCCGCGGCGTCGTCCCCACGGCGGCGGGGGAGGCGCTGGTGCCCGACCTCCGCGAGCTCGCGGTCCTCTCGGGCCGGGTGAAGGGCATGGCGGCCGAGATAGCCTCCCCCGACCACGGTTCCGTCCGCCTGGGCAGCGCCCGCTCCGTGGCGGCGCACTGGCTTGCCCCCGCCATCGCGCGGTTCGGCGACGCCCATCCCGGCGTCACCGTCCAGCTGCGCGAGGGCGCCACGCCGGAGCTCGCCCGGTGGCTCACCGCCCGCGAGGTGGACGTGTGCGTGGGCGGCCCGCAGCAGGGCCGCTCATGGACCTACCTGGGGGAGAGCGACTACGTGGCCCTGGTGCCGGCGGACCATCCCTTCGCCAGCCGCCCGTTCCTGCGGGTGAGGGACTTCGACCGCGAGCCGCTCGTGCAGATCCGCCCGGGCCGCGGCACCGACACGGCCCACCTCATGGCCGAGGAGGGCGTGGAGCCCGACGTGCGCTTCTCCACCGCCGATATCGAGACGGCGAAGGCCATGGTGGGCGCCGGCATCGGCATCTGCCTCACCATCGACCTCGCAGGTTCCGTGGACGAGTTCGGCGCCGTGATGGTGCCCATGGCGGGCATCGAGCCGTTCCGGTTCGGCGTGGTGCACCGCGGGGAGTCGGGCCTCTCGGCGGCCACGCTGGCCTTTGTGCGGGAGCTGGTGGCGTACTCAGCCTCGTAGGCGCCCCGGGCGGCCGCATCCTTCCACCGCCGGCCCCCGCCGCCGGCCGCCCTTCCCCACCTGAACGCGGTTGGGGGCGACTCCCGGCACGCCTACGGGCCAGAAGTCGCCCCCAACCGCGTTCAGGGGCGCAGAATCCGCCCTCAGCCGTGTTCAGGTGCGGAATGGGTCGCCCTCAACTGCGTTCAGGTGCCGGGAGGGTGCGGTGCGTGGGTGCGGTGTGTCGGGAGGGTCGGGGGACGTGCGGGCGCCGGCGGCAGGGTGCCGGGGGGCCGCAGGTGCCGGGAGCCGCAGGGGCCGCAGGTGTCGGGGGCTGCGGGCGCCACGAGGGCCGTGGGCGCCGGGGGCCGACCCCCTCGCCGTCAGATCATCCTCGCCCGGTGCAGGGCCTCGAAGGTCACCAGGCCCACCGCGGCCACGGCCACCAGGCCCAGGAACAGCCCGCGGTAGCCGGTGAGCGGAACGACGAGGCCGAAGACGATGGGCGCCACGCCGCAGGCCAGGTCGCTCATCATGTAGAACGTGGCGTTGGCCACGGTGTAGCGGCTGCGCTCCAGGCACTGCGTGGCCAGGGCCAGGCCCGTGGGCTGGATGGAGCCCAAGCCGTAGCCGATGAGCGCGGCCGCCGCCAGCAGCTCGGCCCCGTTGGTCGAGAGGCCCATGAGGCCGATGCCCGCGCCCAGGCAGAGAAAGCCGGGCACCATGAGGGGCGCGGGCCCGTGGCGGTCGAGGATCTTGGCCGTGAACGGGCGCGACACGAGCATGGACGCCGCGTACGCCACGAAGAAGAAGCCCGCCGCGCCCATGAGGTGGGCCTGCTGGGCGAAGGGGTCGAGGTAGGCCGACACCGCGCCGTACACCAGGTAGCTGATGAACACGACGACGCCCACCGGCATCACGGACAGCTCGAGGAACCGTGCGAGGGCGGGAGGGGTGGGGAGCAGGCGCACGCCGCCGTCGGAGAACTCCACCTCGGGCGCGCCCTCCTCCAGCGACGAGACGTCCTCGAGCTCGCGACCCACCTCCTCCTGCCCGGGGGTGGGGCCGCAGAGCAGCGTGGCCGCGAACCCGGCCGCGGCCAGGCCGGCTGCCAGCAGGAGCAGGGCCGTGTAGTCGGCGCTTCCCATGAGGGCGATGCCCACGAGCGGGCCCACGGCCGACGCCATCGTCACGGACAGCATGAAGTAGCCCATGCCCTCGCCGTGGCGCGACTCCGGCACCTGCGCCGAGGCCATGGACGTCACCGTGGTGGAGGCCACGCCGTAGAAGAGCCCGTGGCAGAGGCGGATGGCGACGACCTGGTACACGTCGCCGGCCACGAGGTAGAGGAGCGACGCCCCCGCCGTGAGGGCGAACCCCAGCAACGTGGTGGGCACGAGCCCCAGGCGGTCGGTGACGGGGCCGCCGAGGAACCGCGCCCCCAGGCAGCCGATGGTGAAGATGCCGGTGGCCAGCGAGGCCGTGGCGATGTCTGCGCCGTAGCGCTCCATGCAGTAGGCCGTCATGATGACGGACAGCACGTAGAGGTTGCAGCGCAGGGCGAACGACGCCATGAACCCCCAGCCGAAGCTGCGTGTGAGGATGGGTTGGCGGGCGTCCCGCTCTGCCGGCAGGGCGATGGATGTGCGATGTGCCAAGGGGGGGGACCTAACGACGTGGCGGTGACGACGCGGTAGGTACCCCCATTTACCTATGAGCGTTCGTGCGGAATATTGGAGGGGCTTTCACGGACCGTGAAACCCCTCGCCCCAAGGCCGTGCCGAGCGAGGGAGGGGAGTCTCCCCCAACGTCAAAGTCCTGTCGGGTCGGCTCTCGCTCGGATCGACCGATGCAGCTGCGTGGACGGCGCCCCGCGATCGATCGGCCGGCCAAATCGGTCGACCGGACCGGCTCCCCGCCGTGCGGCTCCCACCGCGCCTCGGCGGCCCGCCCGGCGCCCCCCCCGTTGCCGCCACATCCGGCACCGGTTCGTCCGCTCGCCCAGTAAAAACGACCGTTCGCGAGCGGCCGCCAAATCAAGTGTCGACTCTTACGTAGGGAGAGTTCCTAACGTCTTCACTACCCCGAGATGGAGCACGGCACCGTCGTTCGCGCTGTTGGGGCCCATACCCGATCCCTCTGTTAGGAGGAGCACCGATGGAGCAGGCGTCCTTTGCAGACCTCGATGTCATACGGGAGAAAAAGAGGGCTCTCGATCAACGGTTTTTCAAGAAGGGCGTGGCCCTGGGGCTCTTCTCCGGTATGACCTACGGTCTGTACAGCGCGTTCATCACCGTGGCGCAGAACCAGCCGTCGTGGCCGGCCATGGCCCCCGGCGTCGTCGCCACCGGCTTCCTCGCCATGTTCATCCTGCCCACCATCGCCTCGGCCGTCAACGACTCCGCGAGCGCCCTGTGGGCCCTGGCGGTCACCGCCAGACAGGGGAAGCTCTCCGACTTCGCCAAGACGGTGCGTTCCAAGCCGGGCCTCATCATGATCGCCGCGGCCCTGGTGGGCGGCCCTCTGGCCACGACCTCCTACATCATCGCGCTCTCCCAGGCCGGGCCCATGGCCACCCCGGTGGCGGCCCTGAACGTCGCCGCGGGGGCCATCCTCGGTCGCGTGCTCCTCAAGCAGAGGATGGGCCCGCGGGTGGTGGCCGGCGTCCTGGTCTGCCTGGTCGCGTCCGTCATGATCGGGAGCACCGCCCTTACCGGCGAGGTGGCCCCGGGGCTGGTCACCGGCCTCGTCTTCGCCTTGGTCGCCGCGGTGGGCTGGGGCCTCGAGGGGTGCATCGCCGGGTTCGGCACCGCCATGATCGACTCCCAGATCGGCATCACCATCCGCCAGTGCACCTCCGGGCTCGCGAACCTGCTCGTGCTGCTCCCGATTCTCTCGCTGGTGGGGGGCGAGCCCCTGGGGACCACCTTCGGCTACGTCGGGCAGGCGGTCACCTCGGCACCGGTGCTCGCCTTCTTCCTGGCCTCCGGCTTCTTCGCCTACATCTCCTTCGCCAGCTGGTACATCTCCAACTCGATGTGCGGCGCGGCCCTCGGCATGGCCCTCAACGGCACCTACACCTTCTTCGGCCCGCTGTTCACCTGGCTCATCCTCGGCATCGCCATGGGCCTCGCCGGTTACGAGATGGCTCCGATCGCCTGGCTCGCCGCCCTCGTCATGATGGCCGGCATCTTCATCATCGCCGTGAACCCGCTGGATTTCCTCAAGAGAGGCGAGAAGCAATGAGCAACCGTCTGCGTCCCCTGAACTACGCCCTTCTCAAGCACTTCACCACCGTCGAGAGCGCGGACGTCGACGACGTCATGGCCGCCCTTGGCGAGGAGTACGGACACCTGGCGGCGTTCGACAGGGGCCGCCTCATCGAGAGCCTCATGACCGCCGAGAAGAACGGGCTCATCCAAGAGGCGGGCGTGACCCTCGACGAGAGCGGCGAGGTCCGCGTGAGCTATCGCGCCGACGAGGAACAGCGCAAGACCATCGACTTCTACATCAGGTAAGGAGGCCCCATGCGCTACCACGGCGAACAGGCCCTCGGGCTCATCGAGACCCTGGGCATGGTCCCGGCCCTGCTCGCGGCCGACGTCATGCTCAAGTCGGGGGATACCGAGTTGGTCTCCTACGAGAACATCGGCTCCACCTTGGTGACGGTCATCGTCACCGGCGACGTGGCCGCCTGCGAGGCGGCGGTGGCGGCGGGCGCCGAGGCGGCGTCGTCCATCGGCAAGCTCACGGCCAAAAACGTGATGAAGCGGCCCGTCCCCGAACTGGGCGACGTGGTCTCGGTCCACGACGTCGATTACTAGGGGGCACCCCATGGCAGAGAAGACCCGCAACGCGCTCGGTGCCGTCGAGACTTTCGGTCTCGTGTTCGTCCTCGAGGCCGCCGATGCCATGTGCAAGGCCGGGGACGTCGAGCTCGTCGGCTACGAGAACACGGCGTCCGGCTACATCTCCATCCTCGTCACCGGCGACGTGGCCGCCTGCGAGGCGGCGGTCGCCGCCGGTGTGGCCGCTGTGGGGGCCTTGGGGGCGGAGGCCTACAGCTCGGTCGTCATCCCCAGGCCCCATCCCGACCTCGCCAAGATCGTCGACCGCTACCAGCTGGACAAACTCTTGCCCTATTGATGATTCACGTCGATTTCGGGACCGTGTGAGGAGGTGTGGGCCATGGGGCTCGTCGATTCCGACCTGCTCTCCATCCAGGAGGCGCGGGTGCTGATGGAGCAGGGCGCCCAGGCTCGGGAGCGGCTGGAATGGATGGAACCCGGTGCCGAGGACGCGGCGCTCCGGGGGTTCCGCGAGTGCCTCGCCGCCCATGGGGACGCTTGGGCGCGTGCCGCCGTCGCCGGGTCGGACTACGGCGACGCCGCCGACGAGGCCGAGCTGCTGGCGTGGGTGGCCCGCGACCTCGTGGGCGAGGCCATGGCCGCGGACCCGGTCCACAGCCTTCGTCGGGAGCCGGACGGAACGACGGTGGCGCTCTTGCCCCGGGGCGTCTGCGTCTCGCTGCTGCCCGTCCTCGAGACGCTGCCGGTACTCGCCTCCCACATGGTGTGGGCGGTCAAAAGCCGCTGCCCGCTCGTCGTGAGCTGCCCCGACCGCTGTGTGGCCGGCACCAAGGACCTGTTCGACGGGTTCGCGGCGGTGTTGGAGGGCCTCGGCTTCCCCGATGGGACCGTGGCCTGGGTCGGGCGCCCCACACCGGAGGGGGAGTCGTGCCTCGCCTCTGCGGGGCACGTGGGGCTCGTCATCGACGCGCGCGGGACGCCGGTCTCCCGCGGCGGCGCCGCGGTGACGGCGGTCCGGGGCAACAACCCGGTCTTCGTCGAGCGCACGGCCGACGTGGCCGATGCGGCGCGCCAGGTGGTGGCCAGTGCCTCCTTCGACTGCGGCGCCCTGCCCGGGGCCGAGGGGTCCTTGGTGGTGGACCGCGCCGTGGACGGCGCGTTCCGCGGCGCGTTGGAGCGGGAGGGCTGCCGCTTCCTCGACGCGGCGGAGGCCCGCAGTGTGGCCGCCGTGCTCTTCGGGCCCGATGGGGCCCCTCGTCCCGAGGCCCTGGCCAAACCCGCCGTCGAGCTGGCCCGCCGGGCCGGGGTCCCCTGCGACCCGGGGTGCCGGCTCCTCGTCGTGGAGCACCCCTACGTGTCCTCGGCGGGGGCCCACACCCAGGCCTGTGCCGCCCCTTTCGTCACCTACTACGTGGAGGGGGACTGGCGCGACGCCTGCCAGAAGTGCATCGAGCTCATCCTCGCCCACGGCCACGGGGGCTGCCTGTCCGTCTTCACCGGGGACCGGGCCGTGGCCCGGGAGTTCGTCCTGCGCAAGCCGGTCGCCCGGGTGCTGGTCAACAGCGCCTGCGGCCTCGGCTCCTGCGGCCTCACCTCCTCCCTCCCCGCCTCCCTCACCTTGGGCGGCTGGCGGGAGGGGCCCTCGGCCCGGCCGGCGGTGGGCCGCGAGGACTTCCTGAGCCTGCGCGCGGTGGGCCTCGGCTCCCCCATGGACCTCGGGACCCGGCGTGCCGGCCGGACCGGCACCGACCCTTTCGACGAGCTGATGGATGACCTACGAACCCTGCGGGGAGAAGAGGAGCGTTGATGGATATCAAAGAGTTTTCCCAGGAGCTCTCGGACGCCACCAAGACCATGGACCCCGAGCAGCGCGCCCAGGTGCGCCGTCTCTTCCAGGGTGTCATGGACCAGCTCGACAGGCCCGAGCCCTCCTCGGCCCCCGCACCGGCCGGGCCCCGGGGCGACGACGTCCCCGACGGCCCCACCCGGCGCCACGTGCTGTTGAAGGAGAACTTCCTCAAGCAGGTGCCCAGCATCACCACGTACCGGGCCCGCGCCGTCACCGAGTTCACCAAGAGGCACCCGGGCATGCCCAAGATCGAGCTGCGCGCCAAGTGCTTCCGCCACTGCTGCGAGACGGCGCCCCTGGTGATCCAGGACCACGAGCTCGTCGTGGGCAACCCCTGCGGCGCCCCCCGTGCCGGCGCCTTCTCGCCCGACATCGCCTGGCGCTGGCTCCGCGACGAGATCGACACCATCGGCGACCGTCCCCAGGACCCCTTCTTCATCTCGGAGGAGGACAAGCGCTACATGCGCGAGGAGCTCTTCCCCTACTGGGAGGGCAAGTCCTTGGACGAGGTCTGCGAGGACCAGTACCGCGAGGCGGGCGTCTGGGAGCTCTCCGGCGAGTCCTTCGTCTCCGACTGCTCCTACCACCAGGTCAACGGCGGCGGCGACTCCAACCCCGGCTACGACGTCATCCTCATGAAGAAGGGCATGCAGGACATCCAGGACGAGGCGCTGGCCCATCTGGAGGAGCTCGACTACTCCAACCCCGACGACATCGATAGGATCTACTTCTACAAGTCGGTGGTGGACACCACCGAGGGCGTCATGATCTACGCGCGTCGCCTGTCGGACTACGCCAGGCAGAAGGCCGAGGCCGAGCACGACCCCACCCGCAGGGCGGAGCTGGAGCAGATCGCCCGCAACCTGCAGAACGTCCCTGCCCACAAGCCCCGCACCTTCTGGGAGGCCATCCAGTCGGTCTGGGTCATCGAGAGCCTGCTGCCGGTCGAGGAGAACCAGACCGGCATGTCCATCGGCCGAGTGGACCAGTACCTCTACCCCTTCTACAAGGCCGACCTCGAGGCGGGGCAGCTCACCCCCTACCAGGCCTTCGACATCGCCGGCTGCATGCTCATCAAGATGAGCGAGATGATGTGGGTCACCAGCGAGGCCTCCTCCAAGTTCTTCGCCGGCTACCAGCCCTTCGTCAACATGACGGTGGGGGGCGTCACCCGTGCCGGCGCCGACGCCACCAACGAGCTCACCTACCTGCTCATGGATGCCGTCCGGCACGTGCGTGTCTACCAGCCCTCCCTCGCCTGCCGCATCCACAACAAGTCGCCCGAGCGCTATCTGCGCAAGATCGTGGATGTGGTGCGCTCCGGCATGGGCTTCCCCGCCTGCCACTTCGACGACGCCCACATCAAGATGATGCTGGCCAAGGGGGTCTCCCTCGAGGATGCCCGCGACTACTGCATGATGGGGTGCGTCGAGCCCCAGAAGTCGGGGCGCCTCTACCAGTGGACGAGCACCTCGTACACCCAGTGGCCCATCTGCATCGAGCTCACCCTCAACCACGGCGTGCCCCTGTGGTACGGCCACCAGGTGACGCCGGACCTGGGGGACCTCGACCAGTACAGGACCTTCGAGGACTTCGACCGGGCCGTGAAGAAGACCGTCTACTTCGTCACCAAGTGGACCGACGTCGCCACGGTCATCTCACAGCGCGTCCATCGGGAGCTCGCCCCCAAGCCCCTCATGTCCATCATGTTCGAGGGCTGCATGGAGAGCGGCCGCGACGTCTCCTCCGGCGGCGCCATGTACAACTACGGGCCCGGCGTGGTCTGGTCCGGCCTCGCCACCTACGCCGACTCCATGGCCGCCATCAAGAAGCTGGTCTTCGACGAGCGCAAGTACACCCTGGCCGAGCTCAACGAGGGCCTCAAGGCGGATTTCGCGGGCTTCGACCAGATGCGCCGCGACTGCCTGGACGCCCCGAAGTACGGCAACGACGACGACTACGCCGACAACATCTGCGCCGACATCATCTTCTACACCGAGCACATCCACGTGCAGTTCGAGACGCTCTTCTCGCACATGTCCCACGGCACGCTCTCCATCTCCAACAACACGCCGTTCGGACAGCTGACCGGGGCCACGGCCAACGGGCGCAAGGCGTGGACGCCCCTCTCCGACGGCATCAGCCCCACCCAGGGCGCCGACCACAAGGGCCCCACCGCCATCATCAAGTCGGTCTCCAAGATGGCCAACGACAACATGAACATCGGCCTGGTGCACAACTTCAAGCTCATGAGCGGCCTGTTGGAGACCCCCGAGGGGAAGCAGGGCCTCATCACGCTCCTGCGCACGGCCTGTCTCTACGGCAACGGCGAGATGCAGTTCAACTACCTGGACAACGAGACCCTTCTGGACGCCCAGAAGCACCCCGAGGAGCACCGCGACCTCGTGGTCCGCGTGGCCGGCTACAGCGCCTTCTTCGTCGAGCTCTGCAAGGACGTGCAGGACGAGATCATCAGCCGGACCATGCTCACCAGCTTCTGACGGACGGTCCGGAGGCGGGGCGCCCCGGCGCCCCGCCCGGGACGGGGGAGAGGAGGAACCCATGGAACCAGACGGCGGGGCCCAGCGTCGTGCCCGTGTCTTCAACCTGCAGAAGTACAACATGTACGACGGGCCCGGCGTGCGCTCCATGGCCTTCTTCAAGGGCTGCCCCCTCCGGTGCCGTTGGTGCTCCAACCCCGAGAGCCAGGCCCATGGCTTCGAGGTGATGTTCAAGGCCTCTGCCTGCGTCGACTGCGGCCGATGTGCGGAGGCGTGCCCCGTGGGGATCCACACCATGGAGGGTGGGACCCACCGCGTGGGCCGCTCCGTCCCCTGCACCGGCTGCCGCCGCTGCGAGCGGGCGTGCCCCCAGCGCGCCCTCGAGATCATGGGGCGCGACCTCGCGGTCGAGGAGGTCCTCGACTTCTTCGACCAGGATGCCGACTTCTACCGCATGAGCGGGGGAGGGGTCACCCTGTCCGGCGGCGAGGTGCTGTCCCAGCCGGAGGCGGCCTGCGCGCTGTTGGCCGGGGCCCAGGCGCGGGGCTACCACACCGCCATCGAGACCTGCGGCTATGCGTCCACCCCGACGCTCCTGAAGGTGGCCGCCCACGTCGACCTGTTCCTGTTCGACATCAAGCTGATGGATCCCGTCAAACACCGCCGTTGGGTGGGGGCGGACAACGAGCTGATCCTCACCAACGTGTGCGCCCTCTTGGACGGCGGCTTCAACGTCCGGGTCCGCATGCCCCTGCTCAAGGGGGTCAACGACTCGGAGGACGAGATCCGGGCCATCGTCGCCTTCTTCGAGCCCTACCGGTTCCAGCGCAACTTCGACGGGGTCGACCTGCTGCCCTACCACCGACTGGGAGTGGGCAAGTACGCCCAGCTCGGTCGCGAGTACGCCATGGAGGGCGACTTCGCGTTGGGCGACGACGAGCTCGACCGCATCGGACGTTGGATCCAGGACGCGGGGTTCTCCGTGTCCGTCGTGAGGCATTGAGGGGAGGGGCGGTGGAGGCTTTGGAGCGTATCGTCCAGGAATCGGTTCCGGGAAAGCAGGTGACCATCGCCCATGTCATCGCCCATCCCGGCACCGGCATCCATGAGCGCATCGGCGTGCCCCCGGGTTCCTCCCTGGGGATCCTCACCCTCTCGCCCTGCGAGACCGCCATCATCGCCGCCGACGTCTGCGCCAAGGAGGGCGACGTGGAGGTGGGGTTCCTGGACCGCTTCACCGGGTCGGTGGTGGTCCTCGGCGAGGTGGACGCCGTGGAGGCGGCCATCGAGGGGACGTGCCGGATGCTCCGGGACGTCCTGGGGTTCTGTGTGGCCCCGGTGACCCGGTCATGAGCGGCAAGAGGGCCTTGGTGGCCGGGGCCGACCCCCTGGCCGCCGCAAGGGTGGCCGACCTCGTGGAAGGCGTGCCGACCGCGTTTCCCGGGCGGCAGGACTGCCTCTTCCGGGACCGGACCATCCTCGTGCCGGGCCGCTACGTGGAGAGCCATCGGATGCATGGGATCCTCCTCATGCTCGCGCAGAACCAGGCCGGTTCGCTGGTGCTCGTGGAGGATGCCCGAAGCCCGTGGAGCCACTGGTCGGCGGGGTTCGCCCGGGCGACGACCGTCCCGGCCCTCGGGGTCGTGGTGGCGGGCGGCTCCGGGTCCCCGGGTGTCGCCCGGGCCGAGCGCTCCCTCCGGGAGGCGGGCTGCGACTCCGTGGTCCTGCTGCCCGACGACGACGGTCGGGCATCGGCCCTGCTTCGGGGATGGGTAGCCGCCCGAGGACGAGGGGGCGGCATGAGCGAGAGAGGGGGTGTCCCATGCACTATGTGACCGAGGAGGAGCTGCGCCGGGCCTGGGGCGAGGGGCCCTTCGAGCGGTACACCCTCAAGCCCGGGGACCGGCTCACGCCGAGCGCCCGGCAGTTCCTCGTCGATTTCAGGGTGGGGCTCGACGGTCCCGATGCGGGGGCGGCCTCGGGGCATGGGGAGGCCGCGGGGCCTGCCGGCACCGGTCCGGACGGGGCCGACGGGTCGCCGTCGGTCGCCGTGGCCGGTGCCAGGTGCCGCCTGGCGGCCCGGAGGGCCCTGGGGGTCGACAACGCGTGCTCCCGGATCCTCGACGAGGTGGGCTCCGCCTGGATGGGAGGGGCGGCGGTGTCCGTCCCTCCCTGCGACGGGGCTGTCATGGCCCCGCTGCCCCTCGACGGCGCCGTCAACCCCCTGTTCTTCGAGCTCGACCTGCTTCGTTTGCAGCTGGAGGTCGCGGCGCCCCGTTGGGAGCGGGCCGGCCTGGGGCGCCGCGCCCAGGAGGCGCGGGCCTTGGCGGCGCATCTCGTCGCGGCCTGCGCCCGTGCGGGGGAGGAGGCGGCCCATGTCTGACCTCGCTCGCGCCGACGCGCTTCTCGATGCCGTGGCACGGGTGGCCGAGACGCCCCGGCCCCCGGCCGACGGCACCCCGGTCTTCTGCGGCCTGGATGTGGGCACGGCGTTCATGGTGCTCGTCGCCGTGGACGGCGACGGCGAGCCGGTCGGCTGCACCTACGAGTTCGCCGATGTCGTGCGCGACGGCATGGTCGTGGACTATATCGGCGCCTGCGACGTCGCCCGACGGCTCTGCGACCGGCTCTCCCGTCAGCTCGGGGTCGAGCCGGAGGTCTGCGCCGTGGCCCTCCCCCCGGGCACCGAGACCCTGGACGGCGGCGCCGTCGAGAACGTCGCCCGGTCCTGCGGGTTGGAGGTCGTCGCCGTCCTCGACGAGCCCACGGCCGCAAACCTCGTCGTCGGGGCATCGGACGCCGCCGTCGTGGACATCGGTGGCGGGACCACGGGCGTGTCGGTGTTCGAGGGGGGCGTCGAGGTGGCCGTGACCGACGAGTCGACCGGGGGCACCCACTTCTCACTGGTGGTCGCGGGTGCCCGGCACATGCCGTTCGACGAGGCGGAGCTCTACAAGCGAGACCCCCGCAACCACGGCGAGGTCCTCCCCGTGGTCCGTCCCGTCATCGACAAGGTGGCGGCCATCGTGGCCCGGGCCGTGGCCGGCCACCGGGTCGACGAGGTCGTGCTGGTGGGGGGCACCTCGGAGCTGACGGGCATCGAGGACGTGCTGGAGGGGGACCTCGGCATCCCGTGCGTCAAGCCGAGGCACCCCATGTTCGCGACGCCGCTGGGCCTCGCCCTCGGGTGCCGGGAGGCGGTGGGCCATGGACGTTAGGCTCGTCAACGCGCCCTCGCCCGGGACCATGGCCATCGTCAACGGCCGCAGCGGCGCCCGTTGGGACCGCGACTTCAGGCCCGCGGCCCTCGGCCTGGTCCAAGGGAGGCTCATCGAGATGGTGGTCGCCTCGGACGTCGCCGAGAAGAGCGCGGGCGTCGTGGTCACCGACGTGCGGGGAAGCTGCCCCCAGAACATGGTCATGCTCGCCATCGCCGGCGAGACGGCCGAGGTGGTCGAGTGCCTGCGGCGAATCAGGGAGGAGGCCGACCGATGATCGTCTGCAAACCCTTGGGGAGCCTGTGGGCCACCAAGAAGTACGGGGCGCTGGAGGGGCTCAAGCTCATGCGCTGCGTGGTGGTGGGCGGCCTGGAGGCCGGGCGCGAGGTCGTCTGCGCCGACACGGTGGGGGCGGGCATCGGTGAGCTCGTCATCGTGGCCGAGGGGAGCACAGCGGCCCGTTTCCTCGCCTCGCAGCTGGGCCGCGAGGTGCCCGTCGATGCCCTCATCGTCGGCATCGTCGATGCCGACTGCGACCTAGGACAGGGAAGGTGAACATGAAGACTCTCATCAGCGAGCAGCGGGTGATCGAGGCCGCGAAGGCGGGTGAGTCGATTCCGGTGGGCCCGCACGCCATCGTCACGGCCCAGGCCCGGGACACCGCAAGGCGCCTGGGCGTCGACCTGGTCCCTCGGGCCGACGCCCCGGAAGCCGCCCATGGCGCGGCCCGTGGTTCCGGGGCATGCGGCCGTGGGGCGACCGCAACCCCGCCTGCACCGAAGGTGCCGGGGGAGCCCGCCCTCACGGCGGAAGAGGTGGAGCGGGTGTGCCGCCTCGCCATGGAGGGGGGCCTCTGGGGCCCCGAGGACATCGAGGCCATGGCCCGGGACCTGAAGGTGGTCTCATGAGCGGGAACGCGCTGCGCGACCTCACCGAGATGCTGTCCGGCCTGGCCTCGACGGCCCGGGCCGCCCCCACCGTCCCCGTCGGCGTCTCCGGCCGCCACGTGCATCTGAGCCAGGGGGCGCTCGACCGGCTTTTCGGCGCCGGCGCGCGGCTCACCCCGCTCAAGGAGCTCTCCCAGCCGGGGCAGTTCGCCGCCAAGGAGTGCGTGACCCTGGTGGGCCCCAAAGGGGTCGTCCAAGGGGTGAGGGTCTTGGGGCCCGTGCGCCCGAGGAGCCAGGTGGAGGTGCTCCGGGGAGACACCTTCAGGCTCGGCATCGAGCCCTGCGTCCGCCTGTCGGGCCGTCTCGAGGGGACGCCGGGCATCACCCTCTCCGGCCCCGCCGGCGTCCTGACCCTGACCGAGGGGGTCATCGTGGCCGCCCGGCACCTGCACGCGTCGACGGCCGAGGCCGCCGCCATGGGCGTCGTCGACGGGCAGGTCGTCTCGCTCCTCTGCGAGGGGGAGAGGCCGGGCCGCTTGGACGGCGTGGTGGTGCGGGCCGACGACCGGAGCGCCCTCGACTGCCACATCGACACCGAGGAGGCCAACGCCTTCGGCCTGTCCAACGGCTCCCGGCTCCGGCTCCTCGTCTGATTCCGTCGTTAGACCAGAAGGCCGTTCAGGCCCTGTCACAAGGAGGAACAACCCATGGCAAACGCAACTGAGGCCCTCGGCATGATCGAGACCCGCGGCCTGGTGGGCTCGGTGGAGGCGGCCGACTCCATGGTCAAGGCCGCCAACGTCACCCTCGTGGGCAAGGAGCGCGTCGGGGGCGGCCTGGTGACCGTCTTCGTCCGCGGCGACGTGGGCGCCGTGAAGGCCGCCACCGACGCCGGGGCCGCCGCGGCCGAGCGCGTGGGCGAGCTCGTCAGCGTCCACGTGATCCCGCGCCCCGACGCGTCGGTGGAGACCATCCTGCCCGGCGACGCCAGCTAACGGCCCGGGCCCACGGAGAGGATCGAAGGGATGGCAGACATGGATTTCGACCTTACGAGCATTCAGGCCGCCCGGGAGCTGGCGCGCCGCGGCAAGGAGGCCGCCGACGCCATCGCCGGCTACGACGAGCGCCGGATCGACCGGATCCTCAGGGCCATGGTCGAGGCCGCCGAGGCCCACGGCGAGGAGCTGGGTGCCATGGCGGTCGAGGAGACCGGCTTCGGCATCGCCGAGGACAAGGCCTACAAGAACCATATGGCCTCGGGGCTGCTCTACGAGCAGATCAAGGACAGGCGGACCATCGGAATCGTGGATGTGGACGAGGAGAGGCAGGTCATCACCATCGCCGAGCCGGTGGGGCTCGTCTTGGGCATAGTCCCGTCCACCAACCCCACCTCGACGGTCATCTACAAGGCGATGATCGCCCTCAAGGCCCGCAACGCCATCGTCTTCAGCCCCCATCCCGCGGCGGCCAAGTGCACGGCGCTCGCCATCAGGATCCTCAACGACGCCGCCGTCGCCGCGGGGGCTCCCCCCAACGTCATCCAGGGCGTCGAGCTCAACTCCATGGCCGCCACCGACGAGCTCATGCATGCGCCGGAGGTCTCCCTCATCATCGCCACCGGGGGCCCGGGCATGGTCAGGGCCGCCTACAGCTCCGGCAAGCCGGCCTTGGGTGTGGGCGCGGGCAACTCCCCGGCCTATATCGAGCGCAGCGCCGACGTGCCCGACGCCGTGCGCCGCATCATCGCCTCCAAGACCTTCGACAACGGCACCATCTGCGCCTCGGAGCAGTCGGTGATCTGCGAGACCTGCAACCGCGACGCGGTCGTGGCGGAGTTCGAGCGGCAGGGCGGCTACTTCATGACGCCCGACGAGTGCGACCGGGTCTGCGCCCTGCTCTTCCGGAACGGCCATGCCATGAGCCCGCGCTTCGTCGGCCGCTCGGCCCTCACCATCGCCCGGGGCGCCGGCCTGTCGGTGCCGGAGGGCACCAAGGTGCTCATCGGCGAGCAGCGGGGGGTGGGGGAGGAGTGGCCCCTGTCCTTCGAGAAGCTCACCTGCGTCCTCGGCTTCTACACCGTCGGGGACTGGGAGGAGGCGTGCGACCTCTCCATCCGCCTGCTCCAGAACGGCATCGGCCACACCATGAGCCTCCATACCCAGGACAAGGACATGGTCCGCCGCTTCTCGGTGAAGCCGGCCTCCCGCATCCTCGTGAACACCGGCGGCTCCCAGGGCGGCACCGGCCTCGTGACCGGCCTCGACCTCGCCCTGACCCTGGGCTGCGGCACCCAGGGGGGCAGCTCCGTCTCCGAGAACGTGGGACCCCAGCACCTCGTCAACCTCAAGCGGGTGGCCAACGGCCTCGTGGAGCCCGACCAGGTGGTGGGTGCAGACGAGCTGTTCGCCCGTTATCACCCGGAGCTCGCCGCCAAGGCTCGGGGCGGGGCGGGGCGGGCCGCGGTCGAGGGCTCCGTGCCCCCGGGCGCGACGTCCTGCCCCGAGCCCGGCGACCGCGGTGCGGCGTGTCGCCGCCGTGCCGGGGCCGACCGCCCGGAGCCCCGCGGGGCCGCCGTCTACGCCAGCGACGACGGCGGGCTCAGCGCCGCCGACCTGCAGGAGATGGTGGCGGGCCTCTCCAACGCCTTCAAGGGGCTCTGAGTCCCTGACACATCCCGCCCCCTTCGGGGGGCCGATCGAGAAGGAGCATCGCCATGAACGACGCACTGGGAATGGTCGAGACCCAGGGGGAGGTGGCCTCCGTGGAGGCCGCCGACGCCATGGTCAAGGCGGCGGAGGTCGCGCTCGTGGGCAAGGAGAACGTCGGTGGGGGCATCGTCACCGTCTTCGTCCGCGGCGACGTGGGCGCCGTGAAGGCCGCCACCGACGCCGGGGCCGCCGCGGCCGAGCGCGTGGGGACCCTCCGCTCGGTCCATGTGATCCCACGCCCCGACGCGTCGGTGGGGGCCATCCTGCCCCGCATCGGTCGCTAGCTGCGACGATGGGGCGTCGGGGCACTCCCGGCACCCCGTTTTTCAGGGATGCCCCTTGGGGAGGGGCGGTCGACGCGAGGAGGTGAGAACGTGGAAGAGGCGAACAGGCGCGGCGAGGACCTGACCCACGCAGGCCTCTACTCCATCGGGGACGCGAGCCGTCTCGGCGGCATCTCCCAGCGGACCCTGCGCCACTATGACAAGCTCGGGATCATCAGGCCCGACCACATCGCCCAGAGCGGCTATCGGTACTACTCGGAGGAGACGCTGCTCAAGGTGCCGGTCGTCAACTACCTCAAATCCATGGGGTTCTCCCTCGAGGAGGTGGCCACGGTTCTTTCCTCCAAGGACTTCCATGCCATCGAGGGGCTCTTCCGCCGGCAGCTCGACGCCGTGGACGAGCGGCAGGCCGAGCTGGAGGTCCAGCAGCGGATCATCTCCGACTGGGTGGAGCTCATCGACGAGGCCAACCACGTCTTGGCCATGCGCCCCCAAGAGGTGAGCGTCGCCTACCTGTCGGGCCGCTCGCTCCTCTCCATGGAGTACGAGTTCTCGGGCAACTACGCCGACGCCCTCATCAACCTCGACTTCACGGCCTTCGTTCGGGACAGGGGAAACGTCATCACCGGCCCCGTGATGCTGTGGCACGAGTCCCTCGAGCGGTGCCGGACGCCCCGCCGCTACCCCGAGAGGGTCAGGGTGCTCCAAGCCTCCCTGCGCCCCCCGGAGGGCCCCGACGCCTTCGAGGTGCCCGGGGGCGTCTACCTGCGGGCCTATCACACGGGGCCGTTCGAGGCGCTTCCGGGCACCTACGAGCGCATGGTCGCCCATGGGAAGGCCTGCGGTTACCGGTTGGCAGGTCCCAGCATCGAGCGCTTCGTCACCGACTACTGGACCACCGCCAACGCCGGCTCCTTCGTCTGCGAGGTGCTCATGCCCCTCGTCGTGGACGGCCCGGGCGCCGAAGGGGCGGAGAGGAGAGAGCTGTGAACCGATTTGCGATCAAGACGGAGCTGTTTTTCGGTCCGAGGGCTGCCGGGGCCCTGGGGGAGCTCCCCTACCGGCGCGTCTTGGTGGTGACCGACGGCTTCCTGGCCTCATCGGGAGCCGTCGCCAAGATGACCGGCCGACTCCCGTCCCAGGCCACCTTCGAGGTCTATTCCGACGTGCGCCCCGACCCCACCCAGGAGCTTGTGGACGCCGGGGTGGGCGTGGTGGAGCGGGTGCGCCCCGACCTCGTCGTGGCCTTCGGCGGCGGTTCGTGCATCGACGCCACCAAGGCCATCCTGTACTTCGCCCACGAGCGTGGTCTGGAGCGCCCCTACTTCCTGGCGGTGCCCACGACGGCCGGCACGGGGTCTGAGGTGACGGATTTCGCCATCATCACGCGGGGGGACGACAAGGTGGCCCTTATCGACGACTTCCTCGCCCCCGACGGCGCCCTGCTCGACGCCGACTTCACCCGCACCGTGCCGCCCAAGGTCACCGTCGACACCGGCTTGGACGCGCTCACCCACGGGCTGGAGGCCTATGTCGCCCGCGGCGCGTCCCTCTTCACCGACGCCCTCTGCGTCAAGGCGGTGTCCACCGTGCTCGCGGAGCTGCCGCGGGTCTTCCGGGACGGCATGGCCCCCGGGGGACGGGAGGCCATGATCGAGGCATCCTGTGCCGCCGGCATCGCCTTCACCAACGCGGGGCTGGGGGTCAACCATTCCATCGCCCATGCCCTGGGCGGCCGCTTCCACGTGGCCCATGGGCGGCTCAACGCCGTGCTGCTCCCCTACGTCCTGGCCTTTCACGGGAAAGACGCCTGCGTGAGGGCCCGTCTCGACGGGCTGGCCCGTCAGGTCGGCCTCGAGGGGTGCGACGACCTCGCCGTGCACGTGGGGTCGCTTCTGGACGGCCTCGGGGTCGAGCGGCGCCTGGCCGACCTCGAGGCCGTGGAGGAGGGCCCGTTCATGGAGCAGCTCGACAGCATCGTCGATGCCGCACGGAACGACCGGTGCACCCCCATGGACCCCTGCACCCTCTCCCGCCAGGACTTCGTGAACCTGTGCCGCGACGCGTTCTGGGGGACGGGCCGGCAGGCGGTCGTTCATCGGCCGCCTACCCCCTGACGGCACGGCGGGCGGGGCCGCCCGGTGCCCCGCCCGCCGCCGCTCGAAGCGGGCCCCTTCCCGCACCCCTACAGGCAGGAGCGGTAGATCTCCTCCACGTCGTCGGGTGTCAGCTCCACGAAGCCGGCGATCGCGGGGCCGTGGCAGGCCTTCTCGGCCATGGCGGCGAAGTGCTCCTCGTCGATGCCGATGGCCGAGAGGCTCCCGGCCAGGTGCAGCTCGTCGCGGAAGAAGTCCTGCAGCGCCTGGATACCCGCCTCGGCCTTCTCGGCGTCGGAGAGCGCGGGGTCGGTGATGCCGAAGACGTTCTCGGCGAACTGCACGAACTTGGCCGTGGTGCCCTCGGGGTCCTTGGCCAGCACGTGGCGCATCCACGCCGGGGTGAGGATGGCCAGCCCCAGGCCGTGGGTGATGTCGTAGAACGCGGAGAGCTCGTGCTCCATGGGGTGGACGCTCCAGGCCTGGGTCTTGCCGCCGTCGGCGAACCCGTTGATGGCCCAGCTGCTGGCCCACATGAGGTTGGCGCGCGCCTCGTAGTCGTCGCCGTGCTCCATGGCCCGGGGGGCGAAGCGGATGACCGTGCGCAGCAGGCCCTCCATGAAGGTGTCGAGGAAGTAGAGGTCCTCGTCCTGCGAGAAGTAGACCTCGCAGGTGTGGCTGATGATGTCGGCGGATCCGGCGGCCGTCTGGAACGGCGGCACCGTGAAGGTGTTGACCGGGTCGAGGAAGCTCGCCTTGGGGAGCAGGCACCCGGCGCCGCGGCCCTCCTTCTGGTTGGTGTCGGGGTTGGAGATGACGCCGCCGTTGTCCATCTCGGAGCCCGTGGCGGCCAGGGTGAGCACGGTCACCAGGGGCAGGGCGTCGTCGATGGGCGTGGTCTTGTCGGCGAACCACTCCCAGGGGTCGCGGTCGCTCACGGCGGCGGCGCAGATGAACTTGGAGCAGTCGATGGTGGAGCCCCCGCCCACGGCGAGCACCACGTCGACGCCGGCCTCGCGGCAGAGCTCGGCGCCGCGGCGCACGGACGCGATCCGCGGGTTGGGGTCGATGCCGCCCATCTCCACCACGGTCATCCCCTGCCCGCGCAGCTGGGAGAGCACGCGGTCGTACAGGCCGGTGCGCTTGACGGACCCGCCGCCGTAGGTGAGCAGCACGGTGCTGCCGTGGGAGGCCACCTCCTCGCCCAGGTGGCAGAACTCGTCGTCGCCGAAGTAGATCTTGGTGGGGATGTGAAAGGTGAAGCCGTTCATGGGTTCCTCCCGTCGGGATGCGGTGGCCTCCAGTGTACGCCGGACGAGAAAAGGCCCCGCCCGGCCCGTGGGGGTCGAGCGGGGCCGGTGGGTCCCTGCGGTGCGGGTCGGGCTAGTGCTTGGCCACGTACTCGCGGACGATGGGGGCGTAGACCTTCTCGACGTCGTTCCAGGCGGAGACGAAGGTGTCCTTGCCCTCGGGGGTCGTGGCGAACTTGAAGGAGTCCCACTTCTGGTCCTTGAGGAGCTCCTTGATGTTGCGGCGCTCCTCGCGGCCGAACACGTCGTCGGCCAGGCCGGCGCCGTCGATGAAGGCGAGGAGGGCGGCGTCGTCGCGCTTCATGGGCTCGTCGCCGTCGAGGGCGCGCACGACGTGGTCCACGATCTCCTTGCGGGCGTCGGGGGAGGGCACGAAGGTGGTCTCGCTCTTGTCGGTCACGAGCAGGCCGGCCTCGCGCAGCGGGTCGCACACGGAGGCCATGAAGGGGGTGAAGCCCTCGCCGAGCATGTGCTCGAGAAGCTCGTCGGCATCCACGACGCGGTGCTGCTCGACGTAGTCGTACACGGGGAGCAGGTCGCGCTGGCTCACGGGGAGCTGGGCCTCGCAGCGGACCTTGTCGTTGTCGCGGGCGACCTTGACGAAGCCGTCGCTGGCGAGCTCGAAGAGGGCGCAGGCCACGGTGCAGGGCTTGGCCTCCTTGGTGGCGAAGTTGCCGTCGCCGTCGAGGGCGAGCACGACGAAGCGCTGGGTAAGCGAGGTGTTCATGGGGTCTCTCCTTGTTCTGGTAGGGGACGTTCCGGGTTGGCTCTGGGGCTCATACCCCAAGGGCACGCGGCTCTCGCGGGTTCTCGGCCGTCCGCAGGAAAACCGCGCAGGGTCTGTCGGGGCACGCGGCGCGGTAAGGGCCCCGCCGGCGGCCCGGTCGCGGTCCCTTCACGCGTTCGGGTGCGGGAACCACCCATAGAACGTTCCGCGGGTGGTTTTCGTCCTTGGAGGCACCCGTAAAACGTTCCGCGGGTGGTTATTGCCCGCCCCGGCGCCCACGGAAGCCTTTGTGAGTGGTTTTCGCCCCCGACGGCACCCGCAGAACGTTCCGCGGGTGGTTTTCGTCCTTGGAGGCACCCGTAAAACGTTCTATGGGTGGTTCTCGTCCCCGAGGGCACTCATGGAGGCTTCCGTGAGCCGTTCTCGTCCCTGGCAGCGCCCGCAGAAGCCTTTGTGGGTGGTTCTCGTCCCTGGCGGCGCCCGCGGAAGCCCCTGCGGGTGCTCTCCTCACCGCGCGGGGCGGCAAAAGAGCCCGACCGCAGTGACGACGGTCGTTGTGACGAGGGTCCGACAGCTGGGGCGAGCTGGGACAGAAGCGCCCGGGCGTCGGGACAGAAGTGCCCGGGCGTCGGGACAGAAGTGCCCGACCATCGGGACAAAAGTGCCCGGGTGCCGGGACACGGTGCCGGGACAAGGCCCGGGACAGATGGGCGTCACTAGCCGAGTCCCGACCCCCGACGAGCGCCCCTAAGCCCTCCCAGCTGTCGGTGCCACAGGCGGTTCGGGGTTTTGCGTCAAAGGGGGCGACCTCTCGGGCCGTGGCGTGAATCGTCAGATGCGCGCCACAGGTCGAGCCGGGGCCTCCGTGATGCAAAACCCCGGGCCCTTGGGTCGAAGGTCCCGCGGCCCCCGTGATAGCATGTTCGTCCGACCTGCCGGAACGCCTCAAGGAGGAAGCCCGTGGATCCCGTCTCCCTGCTCGGTGCCTGGGTCCACCGGTCCGCCCCGGAGCACCCCGACCGAGCCCGCGCCCTGCTCGAGGCGGCCTACTCGGCCGTGGCCCTCAAGGGCCGTCTCACCGGCGGCCGCGGGGTCGTCGCGGCGCAGGACCGCTGCAACGGGGCCATCGCCTCCATGGTGGTGGGGTCGCTCAGGCACCCCGAGACCTCGTGCGTCGTCAACATCTTCCTGCCCTGCGAGCTGCTCCACGCGGCCGGCGTGGCGCCCATGATCCCCGAGGTGGTCTCGGTCTACGTGGCCTGCACCCGCTGCGCCGAGGGCTTCTGCGAGCACGCCGAGGCCTCCGGGGTCCCCGAGAGCTTCTGCAGCTACCACAAGCTCATGCTCGGCATGGAGGACTCCGGCGTCCTGGGGTCGCCCGCCCTCGTGGCCAACACCACGCTGGCCTGCGATGCCAACCAGGTGAGCTTCCGCGCCATGGCCGGGGCCGCCGGCGTCCCGCATTTCGTGGTGGACGTCCCCCAGGGCACCTCCGAGGAGGACGTGGCCTATGTGGCCGACCAGCTCCGCGGCCTCGCCGCGACCCTCGGCGACGTCCTCGGCGCCGAGGTGGGCGAGGACGGCCTGCGCGAGGTGTGCCGACGGTCGCGCCGCACGCTCGAGGGGGTGCGGCGTTACTGCGCCCTGAGGTCGCGCTGCAGCCTGCCCACCACGCTCACGTCCGAGCTCTGCATGCTCGTGTGCGCCCATGTGCTCCTGGGTACCGAGGCCGCGGATGCCTTCGTCTCCGACATGGTCGCCGCCGCCGAGGCCGCGGCGGCGCAGGGCGGCCCCGGCAACCGGGTGCCCCGCGTGTTCTGGCTGCACACCCTGCCCAACTGGCAGGGGGCCATGGGCCGCATCTTCGACGGGGGCGCCGAGGCCGAGCTCGTGGGCAACGACATGGCCTGCGACTCCCTCGACGTGCTCGACGACCTTGACCCCGAGCGGCCCTTCGACTTCATGGCGCGCCGCCTGGTCTTCTCGACGTCCAACGGCCCGGCCGAGCGCCGGGTGGCCGCCTCGCTCGCCCGCGCGCGCGAGGCCGGTGCCGACGGGGCCGTCCTCTTCGGCCACTGGGGCTGCAAGCAGACGCTCGGCCTCGCCGGCGTGGCCGAGAAGGCCTTCGACGATGCGGGCATCCCGCTGCTCATGCTGTCCGGGGACGGCTGCGACCCGAGGAACGCGCCCTCGGGCCAGATGGTCACCCGGGTGGGGGCGTTCCTCGAGTCGCTCTCGCGCGGCGCCGCCGGTCCCGCCTGCCGGAACTAATCCCCGGCGCCCTCCATGGCGGCGAGCAGGGCGTCGGCCTGGGCGGCCAGGCGCTCGCGGTCGGCGTCCGACACCTCGAGGACGCCGGTGCCGTAGCCGGTGCCGATGGCGACCCCCACGGGGTCGGCCACGACGTCCATCTTGATGAACTCGCAGAGCTGCCTGCACTCGGCCAGCGACCCGGCGGCGGAGCGCGCCCCGCCGGCGCCGCTCATGACCACGGGCTTCTCGGCCACGGCCGTGACGGTGGAGCCCTCGAGCATGGGGCGGCTCATCCAGTCGAGCAGGTTCTTCACCAGGGCGGGCATGAGGCCGTTGTACTCGGGCGTCACGATCCAGATGCCGTCGGTTGCCGCCAGCTCCCCGCGCACGCGCGCCACGGGGTCGGGGGTGGGCCACTCGATGTCCTGGTTCATGAACGGCACGTCGGCGAAGTCGAGCTGGGCCACGGCGGCGCGGTCGCCCACCACCTCGCGGACGACGTCCGCCAGCTGCTGGTTGAACGAGCCCGTGCGCGTGGAGCCCACGACGAGGGTGATCTTGTCCATGGTCTTCCTCCTCCAGAGGGGTCTACCACCGGTTTGTGCCCAGTACCGTGAGGAGGTATCGTCCGCGGCCCATCTGTGGTCCCGGCCCGGTTCCATTGGCCGTCTTATCTGAAACTGTCCTGTAATAATGGGAAAACGGAGGAAATAATGCATATTTTCAAGGCACTGAACATATCTGAATAATATATCTATCACAAAACCCTAGCTTTGGGGCACTCCTCCCATTCATCTCTTAAAAGCACCCTTTCAGCTCGAGGGTGGCGCGGGTACTATGGTGCATAAGAGAACCGGTTGCATAATCCGTCCGCCTCCTGCGGCGCAGCCGCCGGTCTCGCCGGCAGAGTGCGACCTGGGAGCATCCATGGACAACGACAGGCAGGACAACGAGCGCATGCTCGCAGCGTGGCTGCGGGTCACCACGAGCGTCTCTCAGGTGCACCAGCTGCGTGACCTCCGCTACAACGAGGCGCTCATCTGCAACATCCTCATGAAGAACGAGATCGAGCACCCGGGCCGTCGCCTCACCGCCACCGACCTGTGCCGCGAGTCCCACATCCTCAAGAGCCAGATGAACCGCACCCTCCAGTGCATGGAGGAGAAGGGCATCATCGAGCGCCAGCGCTCCACCGAGGACCGCCGCCGCGTCTACACGCGCCTGCGCCCCGACTCCGTGATCTACGAGCGCCAGCACGACCAGGTGCTCGACACCGTCGGGGCCATCGCCGCCCGCGTGGGCGCCGACAACGTCGACCAGATCGTGGACATGCTCAACGCCATCAGCGAGGCAGCCGAGGAGGTCTCCCGCCAGGCCGCCGAGCAGGACCGGGGCGGGCAGGCCGCCGTGGCCAACGCCTGACGCCGTACCGGGCCTTTTATTGGTTGCCAAAGGGGCCGATGGGGAATAGAACCCCATCGGCCCCTTTTGTCCCCGACGAGATTGGCAGCCCATGATCCACAGGCAGGCGCAGGAGAAAGACCCGGCCAAGGGCGCCGGCGGCACGTCAGGGGTGGACGCCCTCACGAGCCGCTCCCAGCTCCTCGCCCGCCGCGGGCAGGTGGAGCGGCGCATCAAGGACCTCGGCCGCGAGCAGGCCTCCCTTGTGCGGGAGCGCCGGGCGCTCGACCGCCGTATCGCCCTGTGCGAGCGCGACCGCCTCGCCGACGCCGTCTACGGGCCGGTGGCCCCGGAGCCCACCGACGAGGCCACGCCCACGCCTGCCGAGGTCGACGCCGCCGGCGAGGGCATCCTCAGGCGCGACGGCACCCGCAGGAGGCCCCGCTTCGTGACGCTGCTCGGCCACACCATGTCGGTCACCGCCGCCACCTACGCCGTGCTGCTGCTCGTGGCGGGCATCTTCCTCGTGCCGCTCTTCGGCACCCTCGCCTCCGAGGCCATCTTCGACGTGGCCCGCGGCGGCGTCCGCGGCAACCTCGACGTCACCGTCGTGGTGTTCGTGGTGGAGTCGGTGCTCATGCTCGCCCTTGCCGCCGGCCTCTTCGTCATGGCCCTGCGCATCGTGCAGGGCGACAGCTCCCACCGGCTGGCCCTCTGCGAGGGGTGCATCCTGCTGCTCACGGGCGTCATCCTCTGCCACGTGATGGTGTTCGGCATGACGAGCGTGCTCATCGTCTACGGCCTCCTCGCCGCCCTGCTCGTGGCCCTGCACTCCTACTGGGACCCGGAGCTCGCCCTCGAGCGCGCCAACCGCCGCACCGACACCGAGTCGCTCAAGGCCATGGTCTTCTCCAAGGACGAGCGCACCACCATCCCCGGCAAGCGCTCGGGCACCGGCTACATCACGCTGAACTTCTTCAACCTGTTCTGGATCTTCACCATTGCGTCGGTCCTCGGCCTCATCGTCGAGACGGTCTACTTCTTCATCGGCAACCACTGGTGGATGGACCGCGCCGGCATGCTGTGGGGACCGTTCTCGCCCATCTACGGGTTCGGCGCGTGCCTCATGACCATCGCCCTCAACCACTTCCACAACAAGCCCGTGCCGGTGATCTTCCTCGTGAGCGCCCTCATCGGCGGTGCCTTCGAGTTCTTCACCAGCTGGTTCATGCAGTACGCGTTCGGCGTCACGGCGTGGAACTACAGTGGCACCTTCCTCAACATCGACGGCCGCACCAACTTCTTCTATATGTGCTGCTGGGGCCTGCTCGGCCTCGTGTGGGTGAAGCTGCTGCTCCCCGTCATGCTGTACTTCATCAAGCGCATCCCCTGGGGCTGGCGCTACACCCTCACCACCATCTGCGCCATCTTCATCATCTTCGACGGCGTGGCCACCCTCACCACGCTCGACTGCTGGTACCTCCGGGAGGCCGGCGTGCCGCAGACCAACCCCATCGAGCGGTTCTGCGCCGTGCACTACGACGACGAGTACATGGCGCACCGGTTCCAGACCATGACGATGAAGGTGTCCTCGAGCGCAAGGACGCAGTAGGGGGTGCCGGTGTGCCGGCCGGCCCCCCCCCGCATCACGGGGGTTCCGGCTCGGCGCCGGGGCGCGCATCTGGCGATTCGCGCCCCGGGCCGAGAGGTCGCCTCCTTTGATGCGGGGACCCGGGCCTGCCGCCTGTCACCTGTCACTTCGGTCGGGCACTTTGGGTAATACGTTTCTCATTTTATTGTTTAGCATAAGAACACTACGCACCTGTGGGCTCCCCGCGTAGGGCGCCTCACTCCGCTACCTGGCTCGAGGGTCGCGGGGCGTTCGCGCGTGTCGCTCAGCGCCTCTTGAGTGCCTTCAGGAGCAACACGCCCGCTGCCGTCCCCGCGGCCGCTCCCAGGAGCGCCCGCACCGCGGGGCGGTCCAGCCCCAGCCAGCGCCGCATGTTGCCGATGGCGCGCTTGCGCCCGATGTAGCGCTGGTACCGTCGCATCTCCGCCGGGTCCAGGGGCCCGGTCTCGTCGAAGACGGGACTGCCGCCCAACGTGGCGCCCCCGTCCAGCAGCTGCTGCACGGTCTCGGTCGTGGCCTGCGCCGCCTGCGAGACGCGCGTCTGCATGTAGCCGCTGGCCAGGACGCCGAGCAGGTCCATGATGTAGTCGCGCACCTCGGGCTCCGCCCCGGCGATCCGGGCCGTGACGCCGGCCACGATGTCCGGGTCGCCGCTCATGAGGTCCGAGAGGCCCTTCACGCCCACGTCCTGCAGCGAGTCGAAGAACGCCGTGAACACGTGCCGGCGCTTCTCGCGGTCGGCGGAGTCGAGCCACGAGTCGAAGGCGCGGTTCACCGCCCTGGCCTCCGGCAGGATGCCGGGCGCCTCCACGAAGGACGGCCCCAGCACCTGCCAGCTCAGGGCGGAGTGCTGCATCACGCCGCGCTCGTCGGAGACGACCACCTTGGTGGGTTCGCCCACCGAGAGGAGCTGCCCCACCACGTCGAACTCCGGCACGTAGGTGCGGATGCGGTCGCGTACCGGGGCCAGGCTCTCCTCGGGCAGCACCTCGGGGTCGAAGCCCGGGCCGTCGTTGTTCCAGATGACCGAGACCTTCCCGCGCACGTCCTCGCCGCACATGGCGGCGCCGTAGACGGCCAGGTTGCCCCCCTTGGAATGGCCGCCCACCATGATGGGGGCCGGCACGTCCTTGCAGGTGACGTCGAGGTAGGTGGCCGCGTCGGTCTGCGACGGCACCACGTCGTAGGTCATCTCGAAGTCCTCGCGCCACCCCACGACCGTGTCGTCGGTGCCCCGGAAGGTCACGTAGGTGGACCCGTCCGACAGCCCCACATGGAAGACGCAGAGCTGCTCCCCGCTGCGCGCGTCGAGCCGGGCGTGGAGGCGCCCCAGGCGGGCGTCGCGGAACCGCCGGCCTGCCGCCAGCCTCTGCGGGAGCAGGACCGTGAGGGGCGAGACCACGCCGGCCCAGCCGTAGATCTGCTCCTTGCCGTTGACCTCGAGGAAGCGTTCGGCGGCCTCGGCCATGGTCACGGTGCCGCCCTCGGCGATCGTGGGCACCACGCCCTCCAGCGCGCAGTAGGACAGCTGCGCCAGCACGACGTTGTCCACCTCGTTGAAGGGCACGGCCTCCAGGGGCACGTCCCCGTACCAGTCAAGATAGTCGAGAATGTCTGCCACGCGGCCTCCTTGGCTCTCCTTGTGGTTCTGATGATGTGTACCCCTGCCCGCACCCTGAAACCCCTTGCGGTCACTACCATGGCAGGAACCACAAAACGAATGTTCGCAGGGAGGGACACTTTGAATCGATCCGTGGGCACCCGCGCCCTCTGCGCCGTCCTGGCAGGGACCTTGGCCGTGGGCGCCGGGTGCGCCCTCGCGGGGTGCGACGCCTCCACGCCTGCGTCGGCAGCCCAGGGCCAGGGGGTCCAGGGCCGCCGCTTCACCGTACCCCAGGCGTATTTCGGCTCCAAGGACGAGGGTGCCAGCAAGCGCGCCCTCGAGGAGGCCGGCGGCACCGACGTCGTGCGCGACTCCGACGGCAACTACACCGTGACCATGAGCGACGCCTCCTTCGAGGCCTTCTGCCAGGCCGACCTCGACCGCACGCGCCAGCTGCTGGACTCCATCCCCAACTCGCCGGACTTCCCGCAGGTGAGCGCCATCACCTACAACGACGACCTCACCGAGGTCACCCTCACCTGCACCAAGGACGACATGGGCAGCCAGGGGGAGAACGCCGCCAGCACGGTCATCTACGCCGCCTGCCTTCACCAGGTCATCGCCGGACACGACCTCGCCTGTACCGTCCAGCTGGTGGACGGGCAAGGACAGGTCCTGGACACCTACAGCGCCCCTGCCGGCGCCTAGGGGCACCTGCGCCCACCGTTTCCGGCCATCGAGGCCCGTCCTTCGGGACGGGCCTTTCTTTATGCACATGTAACGTAGAAATATGCATCCATAATTGCGGGATACATTGATACCTTAAAACACGTTGAATTCTAGCTGACAGCTCAACGGCGCGGGCGAACCTACGCATATCTATCAATATAAGAATCTGTCCCTCTGGGGGAGGTCCTGCCTCCATGGGGCCGTCTTGTATCGAAAAAAGCAAAAACGTAGGAAGGCAGCTGGGCCGTTTTTATCACTTGTCCAACCTGATGGCGCGAAGCTGATCGACGTTGAGCCCCGCGCTGTTTTTCCCTGAGCGCTAGCATCGCCAACGGTCGAAGCGTCATAGCCGGCGTAAGGGGGTCCGAGATGCTTGCAGATTATTCAGTCGATTTGACAATGCGTGGCATGTCATTCAGAAACGCGGGATAAACGGTGCATCGACGACGGCCGTGCCCCCGTCGGCGGTGGCCGGTCGAGCCTCACCGATACGTCATTAACGCGGGGTCGTGGAAAAGTTTGGCGCATATCAGACTAATTAGGTTTTGTTTCTAGACAAGAGCCGTGAGAAGTTACAGAATATGCATGAGTATTCTTCCTCGAGTGCTGGGAGGAGTTTTCCAATGAAGAGCATGGACGGCGCCGCTGTCTTCAAGGCGTTGGCGGATGAGAACCGCGTCGACATCGTCAGGTTCATCGCGAGGCATCCCGGCGTAACGGCCAGTGCTCTGCTCGACCGTCTCGACATCGCCCAGTCCACCCTTTCCCATCACATGAAGGTGCTGCTGAGCGCCGGTATCGTCGTCTGCAAGCGCAAGGGCAAGTGGACCCACTACTCCATCAACATCGAGACGGTGGACCGCATCGAGCGCTTCGTCGGCGGCCTGAGGCCCGCCCGGCCGGCCAAGTCGCACCGCACGCGCCCCATGGGGGAGGTCTCCGAGACGGAGACCACCGTCATCCGCATGAGCGAGCAGGGCGTGGAGGCTGAGGACCTCCGAGGGGTCGCGGCCGAGGAGTAGGCGCTCCCGTATGGGTTATACTTTCAGTGGAAAGTAATTCTCCCCGGTTCCGACGGCGGTCGGGAACCGGGGGTTTCTTTTTGCGGCGGGAGGACCCCCATGCTGGAGCTCAGAGACGTCGTCAAGACCTACCCTGTGGGGGACGGCGAGGTGAGGGCCCTCCGCGGCGTGTCGCTGGCGTTCCGCACGAGCGAGTTCGTGGCCGTCCTCGGCCCGTCGGGCTGCGGGAAGACCACGCTCCTCAACATCGTCGGCGGCCTGGACCAGTACACGTCGGGCGACCTGCTCGTGAACGGCCGCTCCACCAAGGGCTACTCAGACGCCGACTGGGACGCCTACCGCAACCACTCCGTGGGCTTCGTGTTCCAGAGCTACAACCTGATCCCGCACCAGACGGTGCTCGCCAACGTCGAGCTGGCCCTCACGCTCGACGGCGTCTCCTCGGCCGAACGCACCCGCCGCGCCACCGAGGCCCTGGAGCGGGTGGGGCTGGGCGACCAGCTCACCAAGAAGCCGGCCATGATGAGCGGCGGGCAGATGCAGCGCGTGGCCATTGCCCGCGCCATCGTCAACGACCCCGACATCATCCTGGCAGACGAGCCCACGGGCGCCCTCGACTCCAAGACGTCGGTGCAGATCATGGACCTCCTCGAGGAGATCTCCAAGGACCGCCTCGTGGTCATGGTCACCCACAACCCCGAGCTCGCCGAGGACTACGCCACCCGCATCGTGCGCCTCTCCGACGGCCAGGTGGTCTCCGACTCCAACCCGCCCACGGCCGCCGAGCTCGCAGCCGAGCCCATGGACCCCAAGCCCCGCCACACGCACCTGCCGTTCCTCACGGCCCTGGCCCTCTCGGCCAACAACCTGCGCACCAAGAAGGGCCGTACCATCCTCACGGCGTTCGCCGGCGCCATCGGCATCATCGGCATCGCGCTCATCCTGTCGCTCTCCAACGGCATGAACGACTACATCGCCGGCATAGAGTCGGACACCATGGGCGCCTACCCCATCACCATCAGCCGCCAGACGGTGGACATGATGGGGGCCATGAGCGAGGACTCCATCAACGAGCGCATGGAGATCACGGGGCATGGCATGGGGGATGGCGGTGGCGGCCAGGAGGACGCCATCGTCTCCAACAACGTCGTCGCAAAGACCGTGGAGCAGATCGACACGTTGGTTAAGACCAACAACCTCGGCGCGTTCCGCACCTATATAGAGGGGCACCGCCCCGAGATCGACCCCTACGTCACCGCCATCTCCTACGATTACGAGGTGTCGCCCCAGGTGTGGCGCGAGGACGAGGGCGGCGGCGTGAGCCAGGTGTCGCCCCGCACGCTGATCGACGGCGCAGGCAGCATGGCGCAGTCCATGATGTCGTCCAACGCCACGACCTCCTCGCAGTGGAGCCAGCTCGTGGACGACGGGTCGCTCCGCGAGGGTCAGTACGACCTGAGGTCGGGTCGCTGGCCCGAGGGCGAGGGCGAGGTGGCCCTCGTGGTGGACGAGGACGGGCGCGTGAGCGACTTCGTGCTCTACACCCTCGGCCTGCTCGACGAGGGCTCCATGGACGACCTGGTCTCGGCCGTGGAGAAGGGCGAGGAGGTCGACGACCCGGTGCACGCCGTGGCCTTCGACGACGCCATCGGCTCCACCTACACCGTGCTCTCGCCCTCGCAGCTCTACCAGGAGCAGGACGGCGTCTACGTGGACAAGGGCGACGACGCCTCGTACGTGGCGTCCCGGATGGCCGACGGCGTGCCCGTGGAGGTGGTGGGTGTGCTGCAGGCCAAGGACGGCGCCCCGGTCACCGGCGGCGTGGTCTACACCGAGGCGCTCACCCGCAGGCTCATGGCCGTGGCGGCCGAGCAGCCCGTGGTGAAGGCGCAGCTGGCCGACCCTGGGAGGAGCGTGCTCACCGGCGAGGCCTTCGAGGACGACGGCGACTCTGCGGCTGCCGGCATGGACGCGGCCATGAGCACCATGACCTCGATGTTCTCGCGCACCGCCTCCGTCGGGGGAGGCCGGTGCGCCGACGGCGTCTGGCGCGGCGGGACCGTGGCCGCAGCCGGCGTCTGGCGCGCGCCCGAGACCGTGACGCTGCACCTCGTGGACGCCGATGCGACCGCACCCGGCGACGGCGCCGCCGACGGAGGGGGCGACGCTGCCGGGGATGCCGGCACGGGTGACACGCCTGCGGCCGGCGGGGACACCGTCACGGTGGACCTCTCCAAGCTGAGCCCGGAGCAGCGTGCCATCGTGGAGGCGCTCCTCTCGGGCGACGTCTCGGCCGACGAGCTCCAGGAGCGCATCCGCGAGATGGTGCTCGGCAGCATCACGCCGGAGGAGATCCTCTCGCGGCTCACGCCCGAGCAGAAGCAGCAGGTCGTGCAGGCGATACTCGCCGACGTCACACCCGAGCAGATGATGGCCATGCTCACCGACGACCAGCGCGCCCAGCTCGTGGCCGACGTCGTGAAGGGCCTCTCCGACGAGCAGAGGCAGCAGCTGGCCCAGCAGCTGGGCGTTCAGGTGGACCCTGCCCAGATTCTGGCGGCCATGACGCCCGAGCAGCGCGACGCCCTGGTGGGGGAGTTCATGGCCTCCGACGCCGGCAAGGCCCTCATGGAGCGGTACATGGGCTCCATCGACAAGGACGCCCTGCTCGCCGAGTACATGAAGACCGTGGACACCGACGCCCTCATGCGACAGTACATGGAGGGCATGGACACCTCGGCGCTCATGGCCCAGTACCTGCAGGGCATGGACACCCAGGCCCTCATGGAGCAGTACCTGTCGTCGCTCACGCCCGAGCAGCTGGCCGAGATGACCGGCATGGCGGCGCCCACCCAGGAGCAGATCGACGCCCTCATGGCCCGCTACTCCGACGACACGCCCCGCACCTACGACGACGTGCTCGCCAAGCTGGGGTACGCCACCGAGGACCGTCCGGAGCAGATCGTCATCTACCCGCGCGACTTCGAGGCCAAGAAGGGTGTGGAGGACTTCATCGCCGGCTACAACGCGCAGGTGGGTAGCGATGCCGACAAGGTCACCTACAACGACCTCGTGGGCATGATGACGAGCTCCATCACCGACATCATCAACATGATCACCATGGCCCTGCTGGCGTTCGTGGCCATCTCGCTCGTGGTGAGCTCCATCATGATCGCCATCATCACCTACATCTCGGTGCTCGAGCGCACCAAGGAGATCGGCGTGCTGCGGGCCATCGGCTCCTCCAAGGGCGACGTCACCCGCATCTTCACGGCCGAGACCTTCATCGAGGGTCTGCTGGCCGGCCTCATCGGCGTGGGTGCGGCCGTGCTCATCGACATCCCCATCTGCATCGCGGTGGAGCAGGGCTACGGCGTCGCGGGCATCGCGGTGCTGCCCCCGGCGGACGGCCTGGTGCTCGTGGCCATCTCGGTGGCGCTCACGCTGGTGGCGGGCTTCATCCCGTCGCGCATGGCCGCGAGGAAGGACCCGGTGGAGGCGCTGCGAAGCGAGTGAGCCGCCGCGACGGCGCATCTCCCTGCGGCCGCGGCGCGCAGCAGCGGAAACCGCTTCGACCGGCCCCCGTATCTGGCGATACGGGGGCCGGTCCCAGGAGGTTTCCTTATGCCGAAGGTGCCCGGCCCATCTGTCACGTGGCCATCAGCTGAGTGATAGCTCCTCGTCGGGCACCAGCCCCGCCACGCCGAGGGGGTCCTGCTCCGCCCACTCCTCGTAGACGTCGTAATAGGTGAACCGGGAGCGGGCGTCGAGCCAGGCGTCCCACTGGGCCTCCTCGTCGAGCAGCCCGTAGGGGGTGCCGTTGACGACGAGCTGGCTCGGTGTGGGGTCGATGTCGAAGTACCCGCCGTCGGCCAGCGTGACGCGGAACGACGAGCTGCCCCCGACCCAGTCGTCGAGCTTCTCCTGGAGGCCGAGGGGCATCCGGTTCACGGCGTCCAGGAACAGGGGGACGGACTCCTCCGTGAGCTTCCGGTGGTAACCGCCGTGTTCGGTCCCGAGCCAGCCGCGCTCCTCGACGGTGGATACCTGGTCGGGGGTGACGGAGCGAAGCCTCGCGGGGGACATGAAGACGCGGAAGCCCCGGCTTCGGCCCGCCTGTTCCCCCGCCGGCGCGGCGGGGGAGGGGGAGAGCCGCGGGCCGGCGAGCACGACGGCGAGGACGGCGACGGCCGCCAGCGTCAGGGCGCCGACGAGCGCGAACGGGCGGCGGTGCGAAGGGACGGGGGCCATGGCACCCTCCTCGGCCGGGGCGATCATCTAGATACTAAATATACATTGCAAGTGACACCGAAAGTGCCCGACCATTGGGACAAAAGTGTCCGAGTGTTGGGACGGCGATTCAACCCTTGAAGATGTTCCCAAGGCGGTGGGGCCGTCTGGGTCCGAGCGCATGTCCGGGTCTCCGCGTCGTAAGGAAACATCTGAGAAGGGCCCTCTGCATCCGTCGATGCAGAGGGCCCTTCGAATCGCTTCCGACGATGCGGAAACCCGGACTCCCGGTAAGGAGGCTACTTTGCGGCGGGGGCCACCAGGTCGGCCTTCACGCCGTTGTTGGAGCCGATGACGCCGGCCTTCTCGAGCTCGGCGATCTGGTCGTCGGTGTAGCCCAGGCCCTTGAGGATCTCGACGTTGTTCTCGCCGAGGTTGGGGGCGCGCTTGTAGTCGGGCTTGTAGTTGGACAGGCTGAAGGGCAGGCCGATGGTCTTGAAGGAGCCGCGGGCCTCGTCCTGGTCGATGGTGATGATGGTGCCGTCGCTGTTGAGGTCGGGGTCGTTCTCCAGCTCGTTCCAGTCGAGGACCGGGCCCACGGGGACGCCCTTCTCACCGAGCATGGTGGTGAGGGTGTCCTTGTCGTACTGCATGGTGAACTGCTCCACGCGGGCGTAGACCTCCGCCTTGTGCTCGTCGCGGGCGTTGGGGGTGGAGAACTTCGGGTCGGTCAGCCAATCCTGGAAGCCGAGGGCGTTGCAGAAGTTCTCGAAGCCCTTGGGCGACTGCTGGATGACGATGTAGACGTAGGCGTTGGGGTCGGTCTCCCAGCCCTTGGCGCGGTAGCACCAGCCGAGCACGAGGCCGCCCTCGGCGTTCTCGGCGCGCGGGATGGCCTTACCCCACTTGTAGCCGGGGTAGCAGGCGTAGTAGCTGAGCTCGTGCAGATGGTCGAGGATCAGCTGGTCGCGGAGCTTGATGCGGCAGAGGTTGAGCACGGCGTTCTGCATGGACTGGTACACGTAGGTGCCCTCGCCGGTGTGCTCGCGCTGCATGAGGGCGGCGAGGATGCCGATGCAGAGGTGCATGCCGGTGTTGGAGTCGCCCAGGGCGGCGCCGGACTGCGTGGGCACGTTGAAGTCGCCGGTGTTCCAGCCGGTGGTGGAGGCGGCGCCGCCGGCGCACTGGGCCACGGGCTCGAAGGCCTTCACGTGGGCGTAGCGGCTGCCCTGGTTGAAGCCCTTGAGCGAGGCCATGATGCACCTGGGGTTGATGGCGTGCACCTGCTCCCAGCCGAAGCCGAGCTTCTCAACGTCGCCGGGGCCGATGTTCTCCACGAAGACGTCGGCGTCCTTGAGGAGGTCGGTGAGGATCTTCTTGGCGGCGTCGTCCTTCATGTCGAGGGTGATCGACTTCTTGTTGGCGTTGAGCTGCAGGTAGTACAGGGAGTACGACCCGTCGACGTCGTTCATCTCGTTACGGGTGGGGTCGCCGCCGTGGACCTTCTCCAGCTTGATGACCTCGGCGCCCAGCCACGCCAGTACCTGCGTGCAGGAAGGGCCGGACTGGACCTGCGTCCAGTCGATGACCTTGATGCCGGCGAGCGGCGCGGTGTTGGTGGTGTCTGCCATGGGTTTCCTTTCCTCGAACCGGCAGGGTCCGGTGTGCTGCCGGGCCCGTGGCGATGATGGCTCTCGCAGTGGTGGTTACCCGGATGGGGTGGCCGCCGCCCAGCTGCGGGCGGTTTCACAATCCCCCTACATTATTGGTTTCCAAAGCAATTCAAAAACAATACTGGGATTCAACTGGGATAAAGTAAGGAGACTGGGATATTGCATGTCGCTTTCCAAACGACTGCCACAACGGTCCCCGGGCGGGGAACAGACCCCCTGCGATGAAGCGGCTCGACAGACCGCACAGTTCTTTGGAGGTTTTTGTGACTACCGATACCCAGGCAACGGCCCAGAGCCAGGGCCTCACCGACGGCATGCACTTCCTTGCCGACACCTTGATCGCCAACGGCGTCAAGGACATGTACGGCGTGGTGGGCATCCCCGTGACCGACTTCGCCCGTATCGCCCAGGCAAAGGGCGTCAAGTTCGTCGGCATGCGCCACGAGGCCGACGCCGGCAACGCGGCCGCGGCCGAGGGCTTCCTCACCGGGCGCCCCGGCTTCTTCCTCACCGTCTCCGCCCCCGGCTTCCTCAACGGCCTCGCCTCCCTCAAGGAGGCCACCGAGAACGGCTGGCCCTGCATCCAGCTCGCCGGCTCCTCGGTGCGCCACACCGTCGACCTCCACGAGGGCGAGTACGAGGGGCTCGACCAGCGCGCCTACGCCGTGCCCTTCGCCAAGGACTCCTTCCGCATCGACAAGATCGAGGACATCCCGCTGGGCATCGAGCGTGCCATCCGCACCGCCACGGCCGGCCGCCCCGGCGGCGTCTATGTGGACCTCCCCGACGACCTCATGGGCCAGACCATCGAGCAGTCCGCTGCCGACGCCCTGCTCGTGCCCGCCGCGAACCTCGCCCCGTCCCAGCCTGCCGACCCCGCCGCGGTCGACAAGGCCCTGACGCTGCTCGAGAACGCCAAGAACCCCCTGATCATCCTCGGCAAGGGTGCAGCCTACGCCCGTGCCGAGAAGGAGATCGCCGAGTTCGTGGGCAAGACCGACATCCCGTACCAGCCCATGTCCATGGCCAAGGGCCTCATCCCCGACGACGACCCCCACTCCACCGCCTCCTGCCGCGGCCTCGCCATGCGCACCGCCGACGTGATCCTGGTGATCGGCGCCCGCCTCAACTGGATGCTCTCCTACGGCAAGGGGAGGCAGTACAACCCCGACGTCAAGTTCATCCAGATCGACATCGACGAGAGCGAGTTCGGCAACGCCCGCCACATCGACTGCCCCGTCCTGGGCGACATCAAGACCGTCATGGGTCAGTTCAACGAGGGCCTCGCCTCCCACAAGGTCAAGGCCAGCCAGGAGTGGCTCGACCTCCTCGCCGCGGACACCAAGAAGAACGACGAGCGCTTCGGCGGCGCCGAGACGGCCGACACCGTGCCGATGACCCACCAGAACGCCCTCGGTGCCATCAAGCGCGTGCTCGACAAGAACCACGACGTCTACGTGACCAACGACGGCGCCAACACCCTGGACGACTGCCGCGACATCGTGGACATGTACCTGCCGCGCCACCGTCTGGACTGCGGGACCTGGGGCGTCATGGGCGTCGCCATGCCCTACGCCGTCGCCGCGGCCGTCACCACCGGCAAGCCCGTCGTGTCCATCTCCGGCGACTCCGCCTACGGCTTCGCGCCCCTCGAGGTCGAGACGGCCACTCGCTTCGACCTCCCCATCGTCACCATCGTCCTCAACAACGGCGGCATCTACCGCGGCGACTTCGAGGACCTCGGCGACTCCGGCGACCCGAGCCCGCTGACCCTCGACGCCACCGCCCACTACGAGAAGGTCGGCGAGGCCTTCGGCGCCACCGGCTACTACGCCACGACCCCGGCCGAGGTGGAGGCCGACCTCACCGAGGCCCTCGCCTCCGGCAAGCCCGCCTTCATCCACGTGCAGCTCTCCATCCACTCCGGCAAGGAGTCCGGCCACATCGGCGATCTCAACCCCAAGCCCGTCTTCGGCCCGCTGGCCGACGGCGAGTGCGTGGACCTGAACGAGGAGGTCGTGGACGGCAAGCTCGTCCAGGAGAACCCCTCCAAGTAGTCCCGCCCGCGTAGCGGCCGCCCGTGGCGACGGGCGGCCGTCCTAGGAGAAAAGCGCACTCATGATCAAGATCATCGTCAACGACATCGTCCCGATCCTGGTGATCATGGCCTTGGGCTACATCTGCGGCCGCGTTCACTACTTCGACGACGACCAGCGCCAGGGCCTCAACAAGGTCGTGCTCGACATCGCCCTGCCGGCGGCCCTGTTCGTCTCCATCGTCAAGGCCACCCGCGAGATGCTGGCCTCCGACCTCGTGCTGACCATCCTGTCCCTCGTGGGTGTGACGGGCATGTTCATGCTCAGCTACTGGCTGTGCAAGAAGCTCTTCCACCACACCACGCAGGAGGCCGCCGTCTGCGCCCTCATCGCCGGCTCGCCCACCATCGGGTTCCTCGGCTTCGCCGTGCTCGACCCGATCTACGGCAACGACGTGACCACCAACCTGGTCATCGGCATCGTGTCCATCGTGGTCAACGCCGTCACCATCCCGCTCGGCTTCTACCTCATCAACAAGGGCCAGAACGAGATGAAGGCCAAGGCCGCGAAGTCCGGCAACGCCGCACCTGCCGTGGCCGCCGCGCCCGCCAAGGCCGCCGCGGCCCCTGCCGCCAAGACCCCCGAGGGCCTGCCGGTCACCGATGAGGAGGCCCGCGCCGCCGAGAAGGAGCACGGCATCCGCAAGGAGATCGACGTCGTCCGCGCCGAGGAGCGCGGCCTCGCCAAGAGGCACGCCATCAAGAACCCCAACGTGGCCGCCATCGTCAACGCCGTGAAGAAGCCTGTCGCCGCCGCGCCGCTCATCGCCGTGCTGCTCGTTCTCATCGGCGTGCGGTTCCCCTCCGAGCTCGACCCCTGCTTCGACCTCATCGCCAAGGCCAACTCCGGCGTGGCCGTCCTGTCCGCCGGCCTCGCCCTGTCCACGGTCTCGCTGGGCGTGAACAAGGAGGTCGTCTGGCACACCTTCTACCGCCTGATCCTCATGCCCGCCGTCATCGTGGCCGCCGGCCTCGCCCTCGGTATGGGCAGCGACCCGTCCAAGATCTCGATGCTGGCCCTCGCCGTGGCCCTGCCCCCGGCGTTCTCCGGCATCATCATCTCCAGTCGCTACAACATCTACGTGAAGGAAGGCGCCAACTCCGTGGCCGTCTCCACGGTGTGCTTCGCCGCCACCTGCATCCTGTGGGTGTGGATCATGCCGATCCTCTGCTCCATGTTCCACTAGCCTGTGGCATCGCAGCCCGCCTCTTGCAGGTGGGTTGGCCGAGGGGCCCCGTGTCGGACAGCCGGCGCGGGGGCCCTCGCTTTCGTGGCGCCTGTCCCATCACCCGGACACTTTTGTCCTACTGGTCGGGCACTTCTGTCCCACCATCAGCGGTCGAACCGCCGTCACTTTGGTCGGGCTCTTTTCCTGTCACATGGGGCCGCGCGCCAGCCGTCCTGCGCCACCGTGGTGCGGTTGCCGAGGAGTGACGCCACCGTGGTGCGGCTTCCGGCCGGACCCGCACGTTTGCCGCGCCACCGTGGTGAGGCCGGATCAATATCGCGCTACCGTGGCGTGCCAAGGACAGAGCCGCACCACGATGGCGCGTGCGACCCCTCCAGGCCCACCGGTCCCTCTGGGGCCCTTCTCTGATGTTTGGCGCTTTTCGGTATGAACCCTGATCTAAACCACCAAACATCGCGACGTTTGGTGGTTTCTGGGCCCTCCGCGCCGGAAAAACCACCAAACATGTGGCGTGCCAGGTGTGCGTGGCCCATATGCCTCTTCGCATATCTCTCGATTCATGGTGCCCAAGCATGCCGAAGCCGGCTTTGGCATGGATTGCAGCCTCTTGACGCCGAGAGGCCCATGCCGCAACGGCTTCCGGCATGGGTTCTGGCGCCTGTCGGACGAGGAATCCATGCCGCGGCGGCCTTCGGCATGGCCGGGCCGCCCGGTCGGGCGGCCGATGGCCCCCACCCGCTCCCCGTGTGACAGCGAGAGCCCGACCAAAGTGACGGCGGTTCGACCGCTGATGGTGGGACAGAAGTGCCCGACCATTGGGACAAAAGTGTCCGGGTGATGGGACAGGGCGTCTACCTGCGCCGTCGTGCCAGTGCCGCCGTGAGCGTCCCCTCGAGGGCCAGGCGGCCGGCCCAAGCCGCGGCCACCGTCGGCACCAGCCACGGGGCGAAGCCCCAGCCGAAGAACTCGCAGCCCACCAGCACGCCGGACACCGGCGACCCGAGCGCCACGGCGTAGAGCGACACCATGGCCAGAGCGCCGGTCACCAGCGGGTCGGCCCCCACGGCCGCCGCCACCGAGGAGCCCATGAGCGCCCCGATCACGAACATCGGCGTGACCTCGCCGCCCCTCAGCCCAAAGCCCAGGCACGTCACGGTGAGCGCCAGCTTGAGCGCGAACCCCCAGCCGCCCCGGGCCTCGTGCAGCGCCGGCACCACGAGCTCCGTCCCCAGGCCGCCCCACCGGAGCAACCCCGGCACCAGCAGCAGCACGGCGCCCACCACGGCGCCTCCGGCCACCAGGCACCGCATGGGCGAGCGCCCCATGCGCACCCGCACGCGTTCCAAGCAGTGGACGCCGACGACGAAGCAGCTCCCCGCGACGGCGGCCGCCACGGCCACGGCAACGGCGCCCCACAGGTCGGGGCCCGTGAGCGCTCGCGCCCCCACGAACGGCGTGTGCATCTGCAGGTCCATGGGCCGCGCGAACCCTGCGGCCACAAAGCACGAGAGCAGCACCGTGGGCAGGTGGCGCACCGTGGTGCCGTGGGCCCGCAGGTGCTCCACCAGGTAGGCGAACACGCCCAGCGGTGCGCAGAGCAGCGCCGAGAAGCATGCCGAGAGGCCGCAGGCCACGGCCCAGTCGAAGGCCGGCCTGCCGTTGTCGTCGTCGATGGAGAACCATGGGAGCACGGCCGCACCCACGGACGCCCCCAGGTGCTTGGCCGCGGAGTCCGGACCCACCGGGGCGCCCCCCGCCAGCGACATCAACGTGCCGGCGAGCACCACGGGCCCCTCCCTGGTTGGGAAGCGCCTGTCGGCGCCCATGTCCCTCATGAGGCCGTTGAATCCCGGCCGCAGGTCCATGGTCACGCGTGCCTTGCGGAACAGCGCCACCTCCAGGGCGCCGATGGCCGGCAGCGCGGCGCTCAGCCACGGCCACGCGCGCCAGACGTCGCCTGCCCAGGAGACCGTGAGGCAGAGCACCGTGTTGGCCAGGCCGCAGAGCACGCCGCACACGACCGCGAACGCCACGCGGCGGCTGCCCATGGCCCAGTCGTAGGCCTGCAGCCGCCGCCGAAGGGCGCCAGCCGACGCCGGTCTGTCCTGGCCCACGGCCACCTCCTCGCTCACTGTCCCTATAGGTACCCAAGGGGCCGAGAGGGCTTCCCGGGGTATAGACCCACGGACCCGGAACCGGCCCCGGTCGGAAGCACCGCCCTTGGAGGACCCATGCCCCAATCCCAGCACCCCCGCCGCGCCGCCATGGACGGCATGACCGCCGCTGCCTACGCGGCCTACGCCCTGTCAGACGCCGCCCTCATCTATCCCATCACGCCTGCGTCCAAGATGGCCGAGACCGTGGAGCGCTGGGCCTGCGAGGGGCGCGAGAACCTCTTCGGCGCCCCGGTGGACGTCAAGGAGATGCAGTCCGAGAAGGGCGTGGCCGGCGCGTTCCACGGCGCGCTGTCGGGGGGCGCCCTCGCCAGCACCTTCACGGCCAGCCAGGGCCTCATGCTCATGATCCCCAACCTCTACAAGGTGTCGGGCGAGCTGCTCCCCGGTGTGCTCCACGTGACGTGCCGCTCGCTCTCGGCCCACGCGCTCTCGATCTTCGGCGACCACCAGGACATCATGGCCGTCCGCGCCACCGGCGTGGCCATGCTCGCCAGCGCCACGGTGCAGGAGTGCATGGACCTCTCCCTCGTGGCGCACCTCTCGGCCATCGACGGCTCCGTGCCGTTCTGCCACTTCTTCGACGGGTTCCGCACGTCGGACGCCATCGAGACCGTGGACGTCATCGACCCCGAGGCCATGCGCCCCCTCGTGGACTGGGACGCCGTGCGGGCGTTCCGCGCCCGCGCCATGGAGCCGGAGCGCCCCGACATCCGCGGCACGGCCCAGAACCCCGACATCTACTTCCAGAACCGCGAGGCCGCCAACCCCTCCTACGACGCGTTGCCCGCCGTCGTGCAGGCCAACATGGACAAGGTGGCGGCGCTCACGGGCCGGCGGTACCACCTCTTCGACTACGACGGGGCCCCCGACGCCGAGCGCGTCGTCGTGACCATGGCCTCCTCGGCCCAGGTGGCCAAGGAGTGCGTGGCGCACCTCGTGGCGGCCGGCGAGAAGGTGGGCGTGGTGACGGTGCGCCTCTACCGGCCCTTCTCCGCCGAGCACCTCCTCGACGCCATCCCGGCCACGGCCAAGCGCGTCTCGGTGCTCGACCGCACCAAGGAGCCCGGCAGCCTGGGCGAGCCGCTCTTCGAGGACGTGGCCCTGGCCGTGCTGTCTTCGGGACGCCCCGCCGAGGTCCTCGGCGGCCGCTATGGCCTCTCGTCCAAGGACTTCACCCCCGCGCAGGTCAAGGCGGTGTTCGACAACATGGCCCTCGAGGAGCCCAAACGCCGCTTCACCGTGGGTATCGACGACGACGTCACGCACCTGTCCCTGCCCGTGGGCGACCCCGTCCGGTGCCTTCCGGCGCCGTGCTCGCAGGCGGTGTTCTACGGGTTCGGCTCCGACGGCACCGTGGGCGCCTCCAAGCAGGTGGTGCGCATCCTGTCGCGGGAGCAGGGCACCTGCGTGCAGGAGTACAGCTGGTACGACTCCAAGAAGAGCGGCGGCCTCACCATCTGCTACCTCAGGCTCTCCGAGGAGCCCGTGCAGAGCCCCTACCTCGTGGACGACGCCGGCTATGTGGCGTGCCACAAGTCCATCTACGTGCGCCGCGGCTACCCCATGGCCGAGCGCCTGGCCGAGGGGGGTACGTTCGTGCTCAACGCGCCCTGGGCCGACGCCGCCTCGTGGGAGGAGCACGTCCCCGCGCAGCTGCGCCAGGCGCTCGCCAGGAAGAAGGCCAAGGTCTACGCCGTCGACGCGAGCGGCCTCGCCGAGCGCTGCGGCCTCGGCGGGCGCGTCAACATGATCATGGAGTGCGTGTTCCTCAAACTCACCGGCCTCATGGACTACGACGCGTTCGTTGCCGCCCTCAAGGCCGACATCCAGGAGGTCTACGCCGCCAAGGGCGAGGCCGTGGTGAAGGCCGACCTCGATGCCGTGGACGGTGCGCTGGCCTCGCTCGCCGCCGTCGACTACCCCGACTCCTGGGCCACGGACGGGGAGGGTCCCGAGACCGTGGCCCAGGAGATGGCGGCTGCCGACAGGAGCGGCTACGTGCGCGACGTCTTCTGGCCCATGGAGGAGCTCCGCGGCGACGCGCTGCCCGTGAGCGCCATGACGCCGGACGGCTTCGTGCCCCTCGGCACCACGGCCCTCGAGAAGCGTGCCGTGGCCTACTCGGTGCCCCAGTGGGACGCGGACGCATGCGTGGAGTGCTACGAGTGCTCCTACGTGTGCCCCCATGCCGCCATCCGCCCCTACCTCGCCACCGAGGACGAGCTCGCCTTCGCCCCGGAGGGCTTCGACACCAAGCCGGTCACGCTGCCGGCCCTCAAGGACGAGGGCCTGGCCTTCAGGATCCAGGTCTTCCCCGAGGACTGTGTGGGCTGCGGCAGCTGCGCCTACAACTGCCCCGGCCACGCCCTGCACATGAGGCCGCTGCCCACGCAGCTCGAGACCCAGAAGGAGGCCCTGGACTTCTGCCAGGCGTCCATCTCCCCCAAGGACCACCTGCTGCCTGCCGCCACCGTGCCGGGAACGCAGCTCCAGCAGCCGCTCTTCCAGTTCTCCAGCTGCTGCGGCGGCTGCGGCGAGGCGCCCTACATCAAGCTGCTGACCCAGCTCTTCGGCGACCGCCTCATCATCGCCAACGCCACGGGCTGCTCGTCCATCTACGGCGCCTACATGCCGGCCATGCCCTACGCCGTCAACGCCGCCGGGCACGGCCCCGCCTGGGGCAACTCGCTCTTCGAGGACAACGGGGAGTACGGCTACGGCATCGCCAAGGGCGTCGGGATCCGCCGGCGCCACCTGGAGCGCCTGGTGTCCCAGGCCGTGGCCGACAAGGGCGCCGGGCTGCCCGCCGGCGCCACCGCCCTCATGGGCGACTGGCTCGAGAGCAAGGACGATCCCGAGGCCGCCTACGACCTGGGGCGCGCCATCCGCACCGAGCTCGAGGGCACGGCCGACGGCCACGGCGACGGCGCGGGCCTCGCGCGGCAGATCCTGGACTACGGGGAGATGTTCGGCAAGAAGAGCGTGTGGGCCGTGGGCGGCGACGGCTGGGCCTACGACATCGGCTACGGCGGCCTGGATCACGTCATCGCCTCCGGCGAGGACGTCAACATCTTCGTCTTCGATACCGAGGTCTATTCCAACACCGGCGGACAGGCCTCCAAGTCCTCCAACATCGGCCAGGTGGCGCAGTTCGCCGCCGCCGGCAAGACCATCGCCAAGAAGTCCCTGGCGGAGATCGTCATGCAGTACGGCTATGTGTACGTGGCCCAGGTGGCCATGGGCGCCAACCCCAACCAGACCCTGGCCGCCATCCGGGAGGCTGAGGCCTATCACGGCCCGTCCCTGGTCATCGGCTACAGCCCCTGCGAGATGCACTCCATCAAGGGCGGCATGTCCAACTGCCAGAGCGAGATGAAGAAGGCCGTGGCCTGCGGCTACTGGAACCTGTTCCGGTACAATCCCGCCAACAAGGCCGAGGGCAAGAATCCCTTCACCCTGGACTCCAAGGCCCCCGCCGGCGGCTACCAGGAGTTCCTGCTCAACGAGGCCCGCTACAGCTCTCTGACCCGTTCCTTCCCGGATCGCGCCGACAAGCTCTTCAAGGAGAACGAGGCGGCCGCCATGGAGCGCTGGGAGCATCTGCAGAAGCTCATCGAGCTGTACAAGTAATTCCCAATTCCAAAGCGTAAAAACAGCCCCGCTCTTTCGAGCGGGGCTGTTTTTACGCACAGAAAACCCCGCCGGGTGGGACCGGCGGGGTTTTGTCACTTCTTGTTGCGGACGAACACCTGAGTGCCCTGGTATTTGGCGTTGTGGCGCTCGTCGATCTCAAAGCCCTCCAAAGCGGCGATGAACTTGGACAGCTTGGCGTAGCCATAGTTGCGGGAGTCGAAATCCGGCTGTTTTTTAATGAGCAGGGTGCCCAAATCGCCCAGGTAGGCGTAGCCGTCCTCGTCCGCCAGGTCCTCCACCGACTGGGCGATGAGCTCCTGGACGGTGAGGGCGGGGGACTCCGCCGGGGCGGACTTCTTCTTCGCGCTCTTGCCGGCGGGGGCGGGGGGCTCCCCCTTTTCCGCGGCCTTCAGGGACTCGATATACACGAACTTGTCGCAGGCCACGATGAAGGGCTTGGGGGTCTTTTTCTCCCCCATGCCGTACACCTTCATCCCCGCCTCCCGCAGGCGGGTGGCCAGCCGGGTGAAGTCGCTGTCGCTGCTCACCAGCACGAAGCCGTCGCAGTTGCCCGAGTAGAGGACGTCCATGGCGTCGATAATCATGGCCGAGTCGGTGGCGTTCTTGCCTGTGGTGTAGCTGTACTGCTGGAAGGGGGTGATGGCGTGCTCCAGCAGCAGGGGCTTCCAGCTGCCCATATTGGGGGCGGTCCAGTCGCCGTAGATGCGCTTGATGGTGGCCGAGCCGTACACCGCCACCTCCGCCATGATCTCCCGCAGGGCGGTGCGGGGGGCGTTGTCCGCGTCGATGAGGACGGCCAGGCGCAGTTCGTTTTCCATATTCGGGTGCTCCTTTGGCTGTTGTTGTTCCTTTTTCTTGAAAGAAAAAGGAACCGAAAAAGAACTTGAAACCGCTGACGTCCGTGGGCGGCTGCCGGAAGGTGCCGCCACGGCGACCAAACGGGTTGCGCGCCGGGTCCTTGCTCCCTTTCTTGAAAGAAAAAGGAGCCGAAAAAGAACCTGAGGCCGCTGACGTCCGTGAGCAGTCCCGTCAAGCCGTCGTCCGGCAACGGAACGGGTCTGGTAGAATTTTTGCAAAATATAGTATAGCATATAGGACGGAGAAAAACCAGAAGAAAAAATTTTTTCTGCGGCGCAACAATCCGCCCCGCTGGGGCGTGTTATAGACAGAAAGGAGGGTTCCGTGTGAATCACTCCAACCGGTTGGAAGAGTTGGTAACCAAACATGAGAACACCCTGTTCCGCACGGCGCTGGCCATTCTGGGCAACGTTCAGGAGGCGGAGGACGCGGTGCAGGAGACATTCCTGTGCTATCTGGAAAAGCGCCCGGAATTCCGGGACGGGGAACATGAGAAGGCGTGGCTGCTGAAGGTGGCGGCCAACCGCTGCAAAAGCGTCCTGCGCGGCTGGAAGCGCCACCCGGCGGTGGAGCTGCTGGACATATACCCAGCCCCGGACAGCGGCGGGAGCCGGGAGCTGCTGGAGGCCATCCTGGCCCTGCCCGCCGGCCAGCGGGCGGCGGTGCACCTGCACTACTACGAGGGCTATACCTCGGAGGAGATCGGGGTCATCCTGGGCCAGCGGCCCGGGACGGTGCGCTCCCATCTGAGCCGGGCCCGGAACGCCCTGCGGCGGTACCTGTCGGAAGAAGAAGGAGAATGATGATATGAAGCGGTACAGAACATTCATGGACGGCGTGAGGGTGTCCGACACCCTCCATCAGAGGCTGAGAGAGCTGGAGAAGCCGGGAAAGCGGCCCGTCCTGTGGAAGAAGTACGGGGCCATGGCGGCGGCGCTGGCGCTGGTGATCGGCCTGGGGGGCTACGGGGCCTGGGCGGCCCATGTCAACAGCCGGAGCGCCCCGCTGCCGTCCTACCCGCCCGGACAGCAAGGCGTCCCGGAGATCGGGACGGTGGGGGCGCCCGACATCGCCCCGGCGGAGCCCGGCGACCCCGCGGAGCCGGTCCCCCACATCCTGGCGGGGAGCTACGAGGTGACCCGGGACGGGGTGACAACCAGCTATCTCCTGCCCTATATCATATACGGCGAGACGGACGGGCAGGCCACGGCGGCGGACTGGGACGTTCCCCCGGGGTCGGTCAAACGGGACCTGACCCAGGAGGAGATCGCCGCCCTGATGGGCGGGGAGGACGTGCTGTCCGACCATCTGGCCTGGGGAGAGGAGTACGCGCTGTCCGGCTGGGCGGCGTGGTATGAGGACGGCTCCTTCTGGGGGGCCTATATCAACGGCGTTATGCCCAACTATGGCTCGGCGCCAAGGGAGTTTGAGTTTGCCGTGACGTCGGGGCAGCTGCCCCCCACCTGCATCGCCTATCCCGGCAGCGTGGAGCAGAACATCGGCGGCGTGGTGGTCACCGCCGATAAGTCCGACCGGGAGGAGCCTTGGGGATCGTCTGCGTATGGGGTCCATGAGCGCCGGGTGAGCTTCATGAAAGGGGACTACGGATACCGCTTTGAGTTCAGCTCCGGCGACCCGGAGCTGACGGAGGAGCTGGTCAGCCGCCTGGTGCGGTGGGTCATCGACAGCGGCGTGGCGCCGGACCGGCTCTCCTCCGGCGGCGAGGGCTCCATCCCCGGGTCCGTTCCGAACTATGATCCCGCTTACGAGGACGGCGCGTCCGGCCAGGACGGCAGCCCCCGGGGCAGGGGGGAGAACTGGTGCGGCACCCAGGGGGCGGATACCGAAACCTGCCCCGACTGCGGCGTGTCCTATCCAGCGGGAACAGCCCACGACTGCGCGATGTGCGATGGCTATCCTTTGCCTCACATTTGCGAGATCTGCGGCGAGGCTTACCCGGAAGGAGCGGCGCACAGCCACGAGGCTTGCGGCTACCCCCTGGCCACGGACACCCAGACCTGCCCTGACTGCGGCGTGACCTACCCGGCGGGAGAGGCGCATGATCACACCCACACGTGCGCGGTGTGCGGCCAGACCCTCCCGGCGGGAGTGGAGCACAGCCACCAGGAGGACCATCATCAGGAGGAGCACCATTCAGAGCATCACTGACAAGAGCCCCGCCCCGGCGCCGCCGGGGCGGGGCTTCTCTCTTGCGCGGAGCCGGAATGCCTGCTATAATATCCCCAAATATGGGACCTCATTTCTGCTAGGATAGGTCTTGAAAGGAGGGGGTCGGCCATGGCGCAGACCGCGAATTACAAACGCAAGCTCCTCATTCTGGCCAGACTGCTGCTGGAGCGCAGCGACGAGGAGCACCCTGTCTCCCGGCAGGAGATGCAGGAGGAGCTGGAGCGCTGGGGGCTCAGCGCCGAGCGCAAGAGCATTTACGACGACATGGAGCAGTTGGCGGAGCTGGGCCTGGACGTGCACAGCCGGAAGGGCCGGGGGGGCGGCTGGTACATCGGCCAGCGGGAGTTCGAGCTGGCGGAGCTGAAGCTGCTGGTGGACGCGGTGCAGTCCAGCCGGTTCCTCACCAAGCGCAAGAGTGACGCCCTGATCGGCAAGCTGGAACGGCTCACCAGCGTCCATCAGGCCCGACAGCTCCAGCGGCAGGTGTATGTGGACCGGCGGGTCAAGACCATGAACGAGAGCATTTTTTACAACGTGGACAAGCTCCAGGGAGCCATTGCCGCCAACCGGGTGGTCACCTTCCGCTACTTTGAGTACAACGCCCGGCGGGAGCGGGTGTTCCGCCGGGA
>ERZ808035.254-NODE-254-length-58797-cov-15.232646_pt1 | contig 58797 bp, 43 predicted proteins | sample MGYA00380189_ERZ808035 | MGnify/ENA primary metagenome ERZ808035 (study PRJEB31490, sample SAMN06133407) | mouse gut metagenome | isolation source: M5_1 | host: mice | place: China: Chengdu | collected 2015-05 ... | reverse complement strand
CGGGTGGGACAACGACTATCTCCTTTACGCATTAAAAAGTTTTGACGTTGTAAAAAATTAAGATGCGTCAGCCCTGAGATAATGGCCTCGTCATGCCCCATTATACAAAGATAAACGCTATCTTTGTGGACATCAAGGCCGGCTACTGTTCGATTCCTGTCCATATTGTGTTTATTTTTCCCTCCAAATATAGTAAAATTGTGACTTAGAGCACATAGGAGGGGACGGGAAGCAAGGTGCCAGCCTTGTTTTTTATTCTGCCGGTGTAAAAATCTCAGGATTTTTATCTAAATTTGTAGGAGGAAATAAAGCTGCGAGCAGATACACGAGTACGAGCGCGATTTGATTATGCAAGTACATACGTGAGTAGATACCTGAGTTGGTACCTGAATAGATACCTGAGTAGGTTGCTGATAGATAAGATATCTGAGTAGATACCAGAGTAGATACCCGAATAGACGCGCGAGTAGGTAGTGTATTAACCGCGGCGACAAATGAGGTATAAGTATGAGATTTGCCGATGTGATAGCGCATGAGGGGGTCAAGGAGAGGCTCCGGGCGCTGGTCGATAACGGGAGGCTGCCGCACGCGCTTCTGCTGGAGGGGCCGGCGGGGGTCGGTAAGTTCGCCATGGCCCGCGCCCTTGCCCAATATATCCACTGCGAGAACCGCCATGACGGGGACTCCTGCGGTGTGTGCCCGGCGTGCGTCCAACATTCGACGTTCAACCACGTCGACCTGATATATTCGTTTCCGGTGCTGAAAAACGGGAAGTCGCAGGCTGTGTCCGACGACTATATCGGGGAGTTCCGTGAATTCATCACGCTTTCGCCGTTCATGGACCCGGAGGAATGGCAGAAGTCGCTCGGCAATGTCAACGGACAGCCCCAGATGTATGTCGAGGAGAGCCAGGACATACTCCGCAAGCTGGCTTTCACGGCGAGGGCATCGAATACCAAGATTGTGCTGATGTGGCTGCCGGAGAAGATGAACGTGCAGTGCGCCAACAAGATGCTGAAGCTCATCGAGGAGCCCCTTCCCGGCACATCGCTGATATTCGTCAGCGACAATCCGAGGGAGATTCTGCCGACGATTTATTCCCGGTTGCAGCGCGTAGAGATGCGGCGCCTCGGAGACGACATCGTCGCGCGCCATCTCGTAGATACTCTCGGGATGCCGGAGGCTGACGCCCGGTCGGTAGCGCACGTCGCACAGGGAAGCATACTCTCGGCCGAGAAGGAGGCGAGGATGAGCAAGGAGACCGAGCAGTTCCTGGAATTTTTCACCCGTCTGATGCGCCTGGCCTACCAGCGCAAGATCGGGTTGCTGAAAATATGGGCCAACGAGGTCGCCGGGCTTGGCCGCGAGCAGGAAGGGAGGTTTCTCGAATACTGCCAGCGGCTTGTCAGAGAGAATTTCATCTACAACCTGCGGATGCCGCAACTGAACTATCTCAACCAGGCAGAAGCACAGTTCTCGTCGCGCTTCTCTCCGTTTATCAACGAGAGGAACGCGGAGAAAATCATGGCGCAGTTCAACCTCGCGCAGACCGATATCGCGGCCAACGGGAACGCCAAGATTATTTTCTTTGACCTGGCTGTGAAAATGATTCTCCTCCTCAAGCAGTGATATGACGCACGACAGGCCAAACAGCTCCCGGGGGAACTCGCCGCTTCCCGAACCGTTTCTGAAATCCATCGCGAGGGTTTACGCCGATGAACCGCAGGAGCGGCTTATCGACTACTGCTTCGTATTTCCTAACAAGCGTTCAGCGACGTTCTTCTCACACTATATGGCCGGCTTCCAGCGGAAGCACTCCCCTACTTCCATCCAGCCGGAAACCACTACCATCTCGGAATTTGTAGACGGGATCACCCCCGGCATACCCGCCGAACGCCTTGAACAGATTCTGCTGCTTTACCGGGCATACAGCCGGGTGCTTGTCAGCCGTTCGGAATCGCTCCCCGGAGGCGCACCCGCCGAGGAGATAGCGTCGGAAATCGACATCAACCGGTTTGTCTACTGGGCCGACGTGCTCCTCTCGGACTTCAGCGACGTCGACATGTATCTCACCGACCCGAAGGAGATATTCCGAAACGTAGAGCTGCTGAAAGAAATATCGGCCAACTATCTCCAACCGGAGGACTGGAAAGCGGCCGAGCGATTTCTGAACCTCGACAAATCGTCGCAGCGCCATGTCGCTGAATTCTGGAACCACATAATCCATAACGGAGCCGAAGGCACGCGTTCGAAGGCGGTCAGCGGTTTCGTGCGCATATGGCAGGTAATGGACGAAGTCTACCGGGAGTTCCATAAAGAGCTTGCCGCGCGGGGACTGCGCACGACTTCGATGGCGTATATTTCCGCGATAGAGTATCTTGAGAATATCAGTGCGGCCGACCTGCCCCACACAAGATACATATTCGTGGGCTTCACGATGCTCTCCAAGGCTGAAGAACGGATTTTCCGACTTCTCCGCGACATGACAGGCGCAGACGGGGGACCGAAGGCGGATTTCTACTGGGACATAGCCTCTCCGGTTTTCCGAGACCGGGACAACTCTGCGGCGGGATTCATGAGCCGATACGCGAGAGAGTTCCCGTCGCGATATGAATGCGTCGACCGACTGGAGCGCTTCCCGGAAATCCACATAATAGGCGTTCCCTCCCGCGCCGCCCAGGCCCAGATCGTAGGGCAGCTTGTCGCCGCGGAGCATCCGTTCGATATCGAGGCGGATTCGATACACGCGGCCGAGGCGCTGCGCCATACCGCGGTCATACTTCCTGACGAGAAACTGATGCTGCCGGTTGTCTCGGCGATACCCGAGCAAATCAAGCCGCTGAATATCACGATGGGATACCAGTTGCGGTATTCCCCGGTATGGGGGCTGATGCGCGCCATCGTCAGCCTGCAGCTCAGGGGGCGCAAGGACCGCGACGGTTACGCGTTTTTCAACGAGGACGTAAGGCGCATACTGTCACATCCCGTGCTGCGCGACAGCCTGGGAGAGGTATGCACCCTGGCAATGCGATGGATCAACGAGTCGCACCTCATAATGATTCGGGCTTCGCTGTTTTCCCAGCCGGAGTTCGCGGCCCTTCTGCCGATATTCACCCCCGTGCCTCCGAGCGTTCCGACCGAGGCCGTGTTTTCTTACCTGCGTCAGTTGTTGTCGTGGCTTGACTCGCTTATCCGATTGAAAGTCGAGGAGCCGACGGAAGCAGATGGCGCCGAAGAAACCACCGAATACGACGAGGATGGCGAGCCGGTCGAGGCAAAAGCTACCGGGAGCGTCAACCGCCTTGTCGACAGGGTATTGCTGCGACGTTACGCCGAGGCGGCCGACGAGCTGCAAGGGATGCTTTCCGAATATATAGACACTCAGCGGCAACCGCTGACAGCCCCAACCGTGTTCTCCCTTATAGAGCGCCTCGTATCGGGCGAAACAGTAAATTTCGAGGGGAGGCCACTGAGGGGCTTGCAGGTAATGGGCGTCCTTGAAGCCCGCTCACTGGATTTCCGAACGCTTATCCTGCCGTCGATGAACGAGAAGATATTCCCGCGCACCCGGTTCCAGCCCTCCTTCATCCCGGAGCAGCTCCGCCGGGCGTACGGGCTATCCACCATCGAGCACCAGGAGGGGATATTCGCCTACTACTTTTACCGTATGATTTCGCGGGCAGGGAAAGTATTCCTGCTGTACGATACCCGTCCCGGAAGCCGCGGCGGTGGTCAGATGTCGCGTTACCTACACCAACTGCAACGAATATACCGCCCCGCCGGACTTACCCGCGAGCTGATTCCGTTCAACATCCCCTCGCCGGACGACGCGCTCCTGATCCAGCGAAAGACACCGGAAATAATGGAGAAGCTGGAGCGGTTCCGCTCGAAGGAGAATCCGCTTTATCTCTCCCCGTCGTCGGTCAACACGTACATCGACTGCCCGATGAAGTTCTACCTCGCATATATCGCTGACTACAAGGAGGAGCGGGAAGTGCTTGACTGGCTTGACGAGGGAACATACGGCACAATCGTCCATGAGGCGATTCAGAAGATATACGACCAACGGCTGGCGCATCCCGGCGGAGAACATGTCGACGAGGGGGCGCTGGACGCAATGAGCGGCGACGCGGCGGCAATCAGCCGCGAGGTGACAAGGGCCATAAACAAGTACTACCATCTTCTCGGCAACGACAACGACACCCCCCTACCGCCAAGCAGCGCCATGATGGGGAGGATGATCGGACGTCAGATTTCCGACCTGTTCCGGCTCGAGAAGGGATTCGGCCCGTTTACCTATATCGGCGGCGAAATCCCCTACCAAAGCCATCTCGAATTCGAGGGTCTCCCGGAGTCAGAGGAGCCGGACGCCCCGCGGCGGCGCTTCGCGGTAAACATGAAATGCAAGATTGACCGCGTCGACCGTCTCGACAACGGGGGACTGCTGCGAATAGTCGATTACAAGACCGGAGGAGACGATACGGGGATAACCTCGGTTGACGAGATTTTCGACCAGCCGAAATCCCCGCAGGCAACCCGCAAAAAGGCGATTCTGCAACTTATGATATATTGCCAGGCGTATGCCGACTTGCAGAAAAACGACGAGCCGATGCAGCCGATGATTTACCAGATTCGCAAACTCCTGGAATCGGGGCTGAAACCGGTCACCACGTCAAACCGCTCCGGCACAGGGCACAAGCGGGAAGAATTAGGCGATTACCACGATATTTTAGAGGAAGTAAATGACCGCCTGATTGACGTTTTAGAGGAACTGTTCGACCCGTCGGTACCATTCCGCTGCACCGAAAAGGAAGAGTGCATGTACTGCAAATTCACCTCCGTCTGCCGGAAGATGGAAAAAGACCTGGGATAATGGCCGGAGTGTACATACATATCCCGTTCTGTCACGGCAAATGCGACTATTGCGATTTCTATTCGCTCGGAGCGCCGGTAGAGGAGCTTATGCGTCGCTACGCGGCCGCGCTGACCTCCGAATGGCGTATGAGGCGGAGAGAGTTAGGTCCGGAGAAGATTTCCTCGGTTTATATCGGGGGAGGAACCCCCTCGGCCCTTCCCTACCCCCTTTTGGGACAGATTGTAGAGAGTATTGCCGGGGAGGGAATAGACGTAAACGCCCTCGACGAGTTCACCATAGAAGCTAACCCTGAGGATTTGACGGAAGAGTGGGTGCGGCAGGTTGCATCGCTCGGCATCAACAGAATAAGTATGGGGGTTCAATCGTTTGACGATGCGGAGCTTGCGAGCGTCAGGCGGCGCCATACGGCCCAAAGGGCGAAAAAAGCGCTTTCAATCCTGGCGGAATCGGGAATGAATTACAGCGCGGACCTCATATACGGCCTCCCTTCGCAATCCTTAGAGGGATGGGAAAAGAATATCGAAACGCTGTTAGCCTTCAATCCGCCGCATTTCTCCGCATACCTGCTCTCCTATGAGCCGGGGACCCCGCTCCACGGGCGGCTTCAACGGGGAGAGGTCGAGGAGGCATCGGAGGAATTGGCCGAAAGCATGTACGCCGCGCTATGCCGCAAAAGCGCCGAGGCCGGATACCGGCATTATGAGATTTCCGCCTTCGCCCGCCACGGGGCCGAGGCGAAACATAACAGTTCATATTGGAATTTCACCCCGTATCTCGGACTGGGATGCGCCGCACATAGTTTCTCGCCCCGAGGAATCCGCAGTTTCAATCCGCCGAATATCCTTGCCTATCTCGATAGAGTCGAAAATGGGGGAACGGCGTTCGAGGTTGACGAGGAGACAGAAACCGACCGCCTTAACGACTACATCATAACCTCTTTGCGAACCGACAACGGGCTAAGTTTCGATTTCCTCCGCAGTCGCTGGGGGGAAGGCGCATATGGCCGATTAATGAAAAACGCCGGGCCGTTCATCGAATCCGGCAAGCTCGAAACAACGGATGACGGTATCAGGATTCCCGAAAAGGAGTGGCTGACGGCGGACGCGATTTTGAGAGAACTTATTTTTGAATAATATGGATATTAAGTCATTATACATACAGCGGTTCAGCCGTGAACCCAAGGAAATCACCCGGCTGCCGGGCGCGGGGTCAAGCCGGCGTTACTACCGCATAGTCAACCCTGACGGGAGTACGCTTATCGGGACCGAGGGGGACAGCCTCGTTGAAAACGGCACATTCCTGAAAACCGGAAAGGCTTTGAGGGACAATGGGATGCCAGTTCCCGAAATTATCGCGGAAGCTCCGGATTACAGTTGCTACATCCAGGAAGATCTCGGCGACACGGCGTTGTTCGACGCGATAGCCGAGGGGCGCGCTTCGGGAAATTTCTCCGAGGCGGAGAAATCGTTGCTGAAGGATGCCGTAAGGATGCTTTGTACAGTTCAAATTGAAGGGGGACACGGTTTTGACTATTCACTCTGCCACCCCTACGAGCAGATGGACCGGCGGATGGTCTACTGGGATCTCAATTATTTCAAATACAGCTTCCTGAAGCCTGCGTTGGGCGAAGTGGACGACGCGGCGCTCCAGCAGGAGTTCGACGCGCTGCAGGACAGGCTGTTGGAAGGGATGACGCAGTGGGACACCCTCATGATCCGCGACTTTCAGAGCCGCAACATAATGGTTACCCCGCAGGGGTTGAGATTAATAGATTTCCAGGGGTGCAGACGGGGTCCCCTCGCCTATGACCTGGTATCTCTTCTGTGGCAGGCAAAGGCCAATCTTCCCCAGGGTCTGCGCGACGAGTTGACCGACTATTACATCGCAGAGGCCAACCGGCTCGGAGCCGGGTTGGAACCGGAGAAATTCCGCGGGGATGTAACCGTTTTCGCTCTGTTCCGGATAATGCAGACCCTCGGCGCTTACGGCTTCCGCGGACTCGTGCAGGGGAAGCAGCATTTTATCGAAAGCATCCCGGCGGGAGTAGGCAATCTCAACGCCGCGGTTGAACCGCTCCGGGATCAGTTCCCATATCTGCGTTCGCTTGCGACCCAACTGGCCGACAAGTTCAAGCCGCGGGTAGCGGAGCCGGGACTGACAGTTACCGTCGGCAGCTTCTCATATAAGAAAGGTTATCCGGCGGACCCTTCGGGGAACGGCGGCGGCTTCGTGTTTGACTGCCGTGCAATCCACAATCCCGGGCGTTATGAGCAGTACAAGCGACTGACAGGCCGCGACAAAGCCGTAAGGGACTTCCTCGAAGATGACGGAGAGGTACTTGTGTTTCTTGCAAACGCGGAGGCTATGGTCGGGGCATCGGTTGAAAAGTACCTGAAACGCGGATTCAACTCGCTCGCGGTATGGTTCGGCTGCACGGGCGGCCAGCATCGGTCGGTGTACTGCGCGGAAACGATGGGACGCTATCTCAACGAGCGTTACGGCGTAAGGGTGCGCCTCATACACCGCGAACAGAATATCGAAGAAACACTTGCCGCAAGAAACATATGAAAGGAATGATATTCGCCGCGGGGGTCGGTTCCCGTCTGCGCCCCTTTACCGACGAGCATCCGAAGGCACTCGCCCCCGTAGGAGGGAGGCCTATGCTTCGCCGAGTGATAGAAAAAATGAGAGCTGCCGGAATCGGGCGGATTGTGGTTAACGTCCATCACTTTCCAGAGCAAATCCGCTCTTACCTGGAAGTGAATGATAATTTCGGCGCTGAAATAATAATATCCGACGAGAGCGACACGCTGCTCGACACCGGGGGCGGCTTGCTGAAAGCGGCCCGGCATCTCGGCGGAGGGGAGCCTATTCTCGTCCATAACGCGGATATACTGACCGACTTCGAGATAAGCGCGATGTCGGCCCGGCATACGGAGGGCTTTCCGTTGGCCACCCTGCTTGCTTTCCCGCGGGAATCGTCGCGTCAACTCTATTTCGATACCGAAGGAAATCTGCGGGGATGGCAGAGTCTGAAAAGCGGCGAGCGCAAGCCGGCCGGATTCAACCCCGACGTTCCGGGCCTTTCCCCGCTCGCATTCGGCGGAGTCCACATTGTCAGTCCGGCGATATTCCCCCTGCTTGAAGAGTATGCGGCAAGGAACGGGAAGGTATTCTCAATCACGCCGTTCTATCTGGAAATCGCTGAGCGGGCGGTTATCAAAGCATTTTCTCCGACGTCGCCGTTTTTCTGGCACGACATAGGCTCGCCTGAAAAGCTCGCTGCCGCCGAGAGGGCGTTGAAAACTTTTTGAAAACCCATCAATGCCGAATTTGTCTACCCGCACTTTATGATGTAACTTCGCGTCAAAGAACAGCCATATGCCCAACGACAATTATAACAACCAGCGACGTTTCAGCCCAAAGGAACAGCAACAGAAACTGCTCGATTCGGAAGGACGCATCGCGCCGCGCGACATAGAGGTAGAGGAGGCCGTGCTCGGCGCCCTGATGCTCGAAAAGGACGCTTACACCACCGTCTGCGACCTGCTGCGGCCGGAATGTTTCTACGAGCCGGCCCACCAGAAAATCTTTACCGCCGTGCAACAGCTCGGCGCATCGCAGCAGCCTATCGACATGCTGACGGTAACGGAGAAGCTCCGGGCCAACGGCGACCTCGAGGCGGTGGGTGGTCCTGTGAGGATTTCGGAACTGACTTCCCGCGTCATGTCGGGAGCGCACGTTGATTTCCATGCCCGCATCGTAGCGCAGAAATTCCTTGCCCGCGAGCTGATTTCCTTCGCGTCGCAGATTGAGTCGAAGGCGTACGACTCGGCCAACGATGTTGACGACCTGATGCAGGAGGCGGAGGGTCGCCTGTTCGAGATTTCGCAGCGCAACGTGAAGAAGGATGTCACCGCGATCGATCCCGTCATCAACCAGGCGCTAGCCCAGATCGAGGCCGCGATGAACCGCGCCTCCGGCCTCAGCGGCCTGGAGACCGGGTTCCACGAGCTTGACAAACTGACTTCCGGCTGGCAGAACTCCGACCTTATCATTATCGCCGCCCGTCCGGCCATGGGTAAGACCGCGTTCGTGCTTTCGATGGCGAAGAACATGGCTGTCAACCTCAATACGCCGGTGGCGATTTTCTCGCTCGAAATGAGTAACCTCCAGCTTGTCAACCGTCTGATAAGCAACGTCTGCGAGCTTCCGGGCGAAATAATCAAGAGCGGCAAACTCTCGCCCGGCGACTGGGACAAGCTGATGGCGGGAGTGAAGAACCTCTATGGAGCTCCGCTATATATAGACGACACCCCCTCGCTGTCGATTTTCGAGCTGCGCACGAAAGCGCGACGCCTGGTGAGGGAGCACGACGTGAAGATTCTTATTATCGACTACCTGCAGCTCATGAACGCTTCAGGCATGAAGTTCGGAAGCCGCGAGCAGGAGGTGTCGATGATTTCGCGCTCGCTGAAACAGCTTGCGAAAGAGCTGAACATTCCTATTATCGCCCTTTCGCAGCTTAACCGCTCGGTAGAGAACCGAGGCGACGGCCAGAGCAAACGCCCGCAGCTTAGCGACCTCCGCGAATCCGGCGCGATCGAGCAGGACGCGGACATAGTATGTTTTATCCACCGCCCGGAATATTATCTCCACAGCGGGGAGGATGCGGAAGGTCGCGACATCCGCGGCCTCGCGCAGTTTATCGTGGCGAAGCACCGTTCGGGTAAGGTAGACGACGTTGATATGCGGTTTGTCAGCCAGTTTGCCCGTTTCCAGAACTGGGACGAGAACCGCATTGCGACCCAGGAGGTCGTCGGGTCGAAACTCAACGGAGGAGGGAACGTCGGGGGCGCCGGGGACCCGTTCAGCGCGGCGGCCCCGGGTGGGGGGACCGCCGACATTTCTTCAGATGGTTCCGGGGGGGTACCATTCTGAACCGGATGCCGGGTCAGAATGTTGCCGAGAGGCGGAAACCGAATGCCTTCGACTCCCCCGGCAGAGGCGCCGGGATAAGGAGCGGTTCGGACGCGAAACACCCCGGACCGATGTTTCGGCATTTCCCCGGATTGAAATATCCCATCACCTCGTTCAAGGGGTCGAGGAAGAAGGCCACTATATGGCCGAGCACGGGTGAACCGAGCAGCTCGTAATCGTTGTCGACGATAAACCGCTTCGCGCGGTAGCACCCTTCTCCGAGCAGCGAGCCGATAATCGGGGTAACGAACAGGTCCTGATACGACGGGCGCTCCATGCACGCCTCGATTCCGAACTCCCATCCGACGGTAGAGATTATGGCGCTGTAAAGCATCGACTGCCAGAAATTGAAGCCGCAGGTGCGCGCCCCCATAAAGTAGGCGGCTCCGGCGTAGGGATGGAGGACGTAGTTGAAAATCGGGTTGTCGTGGTCCCATTCCGGTCCGCGCTTGAATACATTCCGATACCAGCGCTTATAGAAAGGCACGCGGCGCAGGGAGGCCCTGTTCCAGGTCGTAGCGTCCTCTGGAAGCAGTTCGAGCACGAAGAGGGTTCCGATAAAGGCTCCCGACAGCACGGCGGTGTTAATCCACATTCCGTGCCAGTACGGCTCGGAGCGCGTCCATGACGCAGGAAGGTTGTAGAGCGACCGAGGCCTGTCGGGAATCATCGCGATCGTATCGGCCCAAAGCCGTTGCGGAGCGCCAACCGAATCGGGCGGAGCTTCCGGGGGGCCAATCGGCTCAGCCATTTCAACCTCGATTATCTCGGATATTTCCTCGTCGGCGTTTCCGCTTGTTTCAGGGCTTTGAACCAATAGTTTGCTATGCGTCGGCTGATGCACCGAATCCGACTTTTCGGCGGCAACACACGGAAGTGCGATCAGAGTGAGCACAAGAGAGAGGAGGAACATCAGCATCGCGTATTTCCACCGTAAGCTTCTGCGAATTTTTGAATTGAATTTCATCGTCCCTCGATGTTAAGCAAAGTATAAATAATCATTAATCCCTCAAAAGACCTTTGCGAATCCCAGAAACATCAAATCGGATTGTTTCGCGTGGTCTTGATTTACCCATATAACAAAGAGGAGGGCCTATTGGCTGATTTTTTAATATATTTTCATAAATTCGCGGAGTGAATGTAGCTATTTTCATAAGCAGAAAGCTCCGTCTGACGCCCGGCGAGGGGCGCCGCGCGTCGACCAATGTCGTTATAGCGGTAGCCGGAATCGCGTGTGCCGTAGCGGTTATGCTGCTGTCGGTCGGAATCGTGCTCGGCTTCAAGCATGCCATCCGCCAGAAAGTATCCGGCTTCGAGTCGGCAATCAGCATCGAGCCGGCGAGGAACGTCAGCGGCGACGCTATGTTGCCGGTATCGTTGACACCGACAATACGAGCGGCAATCGCGGAAGCCGTGCCGGGAGCGAAGGCGTATCCCGCAATCCGGCACGCCGGAATACTGAAGACCGACACGGATTTTTCCGGGATATTGGCCCGCTCACTTCCTTCCGGCGCGGATGAAATCGGTTTCGTCTCGGAAATGCTTGTCAAGGGAGAGCTTCCATCAGACAGTGCAAGGCAAATCCTTATTTCAGAGCCACAGGCAAAGCGGCTCCGGCTTGAGGTCGGCGACAAAATATACTCATATTTCTTTGTCAACGGGGCATTGAAAGCCAGGCGATACACCGTAAGCGGACTTTTCCGAAGCAATTTCGGAGACTATGACAACCTTGCGGTTTATCTCCCCCTGTCAGAATTAGAAGGAATCTGCGGGCTTGGCGACAGTGAAGGGCTGCGCCTTGAATTATCGGGAATCGAAGAGGATGAAATCAGTCCTGTATCCGAGATACTGCAACAGGAACTGAACAGAGCCTACGCGTTCGGAGAGCTACAGGAGCCGATGGTCGTAGACACTCGATTGCGGTCAGGGGCGATGTATTACAACTGGCTCGGACTGCTTGACACTAACGTCGTAGTCATATTGATATTAATGGGGTGCGTGAGCGGCTTCACGCTGATTTCCAGCGTTTTCATCCTGATACTCGAACGGGTGCGCATGATCGGGCAGCTAAAAAGCTTCGGAGCTGATAATGGATTGATACGCAGGATATTCGTTCTATTGGGAGGGCGCATAGTGCTTATAGGGCTTCTTATAGGGAACCTTTTAGCGCTGGGATTGCTGCTTACGCAGCAGGTGTGGCATTACATACCGCTTGACCCGGAAGCGTATTACCTCAGCTATGTGCCGGTTGAAATCAACTGGCTGCAAGTCGCGCTTGTCGACGCGGGCGTAGTTGCCTTATCGGCGTTATTGATGCTGATACCGGCCTCCACGGTTGCGAGAATCTCTCCGGCGAAAACCATGCGCTTTGAATGATTGTTTAATAAAGGTGAAAAGATAGCGGGCTTCCCTGAAAAGCTCGCCTAATTTCGGAAATAATTTGTAACTTCGCAACTTAATATTACCGTCCCAAGAGGGGCGCAAAACGTTTCAACGTATTCATTACCATTAGCATTTGAACATAATCCGCATATGACAGAAACAATGACTTCTCAGACCCGGCCGGTCGGCCAGCTCTCTTTCGATGAACTCGTAATCGACGCTATCCAGGACCGCAAGGGAAAAGAAATCACGATAATAGACCTCTCTTCAATCGAATCAGCTCCTGCGGGGAAATTCATCCTCTGCCAGGGAACTTCCACCCAGCAGGTAGCCTCCATCGCCGACCACGTACGCGACTCGCTGCTTGAAAAAGGGGGAATCAAGCCGTATAACTACGACGGTTACCGAAGCGCGCAGTGGATAGTGATTGACTACGGAGACACTCTCGTCCACGTTTTTACCCGCGAGGCTCGCACGCTTTACAATCTTGAAGAGCTCTGGAGCGACGCGGCAATCTCAAACATCCCCGACCTCGACTGACGACCGGCCATAACAAGCCAACAAACAATATCAAGACAACCTCATGGCTGACAACAAGCAATCAAATAACGGCCTCCCCGGCGGCAAGAAGAAAATGCCGCAAATTCGGTTCAGCATGTTCTGGATGTATGCCGTAATCCTGATATTCCTGTTCGGAGCGTATTATCTCGACGACAACTCCGTGAAAAAGCAGGTGAAATACTCCGAATTTGAGACATACCTGACGGATTCCGTAATATCGAAAAACCACGGAATAACGGAAATCATAGTCGACAAGCGCAAAGGTGTCGCGACCGCCGTACTGTCGGACTCGCTCGCGAAGAAGGTTTTCCACGAGAGCCAGTACAACGAGGGGGGCGAAGCGTGCATAACGACGCAGATTCCCGAACTCGGCGACTTCTCCCGCAAGATTGACGCCCTCAGGCAGGAAGGGATATATACCGGCCCTGTAGATTACGAGGAGGGTACGGACCTCTCGGCGATACTCTGGACGTTCGGCCCGGTGCTCCTGCTCGTGGCGTTCTGGTTCTTCATTATGAAGCGTATGAGCGGCCGCGACGGATCGGGGGGCGTCTTTTCAGTGGGCAAATCGAAAGCGCAGATTTTCGACAAGGACGGCCCTGTCAAAGTGACCTTCCAGGATGTGGCCGGTCTTTCGGAGGCCAAGGTCGAGATAGAGGAAATCGTGGAGTTCCTGAAGAATCCGCAACGTTATACCAATCTTGGCGGCAAGATACCCAAGGGGGCGCTCCTCGTGGGCCCTCCGGGGACAGGTAAGACACTGTTAGCCAAGGCGGTCGCCGGGGAGGCGAATGTGCCGTTCTTCTCGATGTCGGGTTCCGATTTCGTGGAGATGTTTGTCGGCGTCGGCGCGTCCCGCGTGCGCGACCTCTTCCAAAAAGCGAAGGAGAAAGCTCCGTGTATCGTCTTCATCGACGAGATTGACGCTGTAGGCCGCGCCCGCGGAAAAAACCCGAACATGGGAGCCAACGACGAGCGCGAAAACACCCTTAACCAACTGCTTACCGAGATGGACGGCTTCGGAACTAACAGCGGCGTCATAATCCTCGCCGCGACCAACCGCGCCGACATTCTCGACAAAGCGCTCCTCCGCGCCGGACGCTTCGACCGCCAGATTTATGTTGAGCTCCCCGAGCTGAACGACCGAGTGGCGATTTTCAAAGTCCACCTGAAAAATATCAAGATTGACGACAGCGTCGACATCGACCTGCTCGCCCGCCAGACCCCCGGCTTCTCCGGGGCGGATATCGCGAATGTCTGCAACGAGGCGGCTCTAATCGCCGCTCGCCGCAACAAGGAGGTCGTGCAGAAGCAGGACTTTATCGACGCGGTTGACAGAATCATCGGCGGACTGGAGAAGCGCTCAAAAATCACCACCGAGGAGGAGAAGAGAGCCATCGCGTGCCACGAAGCGGGCCACGCGACCGTAAGCTGGTTCCTCCGTTACGCGAACCCGCTCATCAAAGTGACGATTGTTCCCCGCGGGCGCGCACTCGGAGCCGCCTGGTATCTGCCGGAAGAGCGCCAGATCACGCCATCGCAGGCGATTCTCGACGAGATGTGCGCGACGCTCGGGGGCCGTGCCGCAGAAGAGCTGTTCCTGGGCCGTATATCGACGGGTGCCGCCAACGACCTTGAGCGCGTTACCAAACAGGCATACGCCATGGTGGTGTACTACGGCATGAGCGAGCGTCTCCCCAACCTTTCCTATTATGACTCGACCGGTCAGAATTACGGGTTCTCAAAGCCTTACAGCGACGACCGGGCCAGGATGATTGACGAGGAGGTTTCGCGCATCATCAACGAGCAGTACGAACGCGCAAAGTCAATCCTCCGCGAACACGCCAAGGGGCACAACGAACTTGCCGACGTGCTCTATTCCCGCGAGGTAATCTTCACGGAGGATGTCGAGCACATCTTCGGCAAACGGCAGTGGGCATCGCGCACCGACGAGATTCTCGCCGCCCAAAAGGCCGCCGAAAAGAACGGCAAGCAGCTCCCGCCCCCGGTTCCGGTCGATGTCGAAGCCACGGAAGTGAAGGATAACGAGACACCGGAAAAGAAAGACGTACCGACTGGTAAAGACTCGGAAAACAACGATAATACAAGCACGGAATAACCGAGGTGTGCCAAATCAGCCACAACCATTAGGGATTTCTTAACGCAAAACATATTGCAAACGCCGCGAATATTCCATATATTTGCGGTGTTTTTTATGTATGGCATCACAAATATGCCCGTCGGATGGATGGAGCGGGCGATGCCGACCGTTATTAATCTTGGATATGGAACCTGCTAACGAAGCTAAAACAGCCCGCCGCCCCCGTCGCTCTAAAGCCGATATAGAGGAGGCCATTATGAAGGCGGCTGTATCGCAAATAAAGAAGAAAGGTTTTTCCCTGGCACTCGTCACCGACATCGTGAAGAAGGCCAAGATAGAACCGATTGTGTTTTATAACCGATACAAGAATCTTGACGAGTTTTACGACGAGTTCGTAAAGAAATATGACTACTGGCTCCGCGATTTCGTACGTAACAATATCACGGAACTCGACACCCCCGAAATCTACGGCGACCTTTTGGGAAAGCTGATGGAAACGCTCATTGACGATGCCATCATGGCCGAGATTATACGATGGGAGATTTCCGAAGGGAACCACATAACGGAACGCACGGCGCGGCTGAGGGAACTTCATTCCCAGGATATGCTCGACATGGCGGTCGACATCAAGACAGACGCCGATATTGTCGCCATAAGCGCGCTGCTTGTCGCCGGGATATACTTCCTGGTGCTCCACAAAGACCGGTCCACGTTCGCCGGCATCGACCTAAATACTCCTGATGGGAAAAGACGCGTGACAGACGCGTGCCACCATGTTGGCGAGATGCTGTTCTGCGAAGGCCCCGTCAAGAAGGAGCGGCAGCGAATCGCTGACAACCTACGCAAACAGGGTGTGCCCGAAGAAATCATCGCGAAAGCTATTGAGGGTTAAACCCCAATACGGCATAGTTTGAATGCATTTTATAGCGCTGTGTCAAAACCTATGGCACAGCGCTTTTCGTACACGGATGGGAGGTCGCTGTCAGATTTACGCACTATATGCGGGCGGTTTGCTAAAATGTCAGGAAAATTTGCTAATTTTGCTTGTTGAAAGCGATAGGAGACGGTTTCTGTCCGGCCTATCGCGGTAAACTGAATTTTCATCTGATGAGCGTATCCGTAATTCTTAGGTTCGTGATAATCGGACTATTATGGCTGGGAGTTTGCGCAGTCCTGATAACCAGGATGATAGCGCAAGAAGTCCCTATTACACTTCTATCACTCTTTCCCATAATAGCTTCCGGAATCATCATTTTCATACCCTTATATAAGAAATATGTCGGCAACAAACGAAACGGCGGCAGCGGCAGATAACGCCGTCCGCTATCCCCTGTTGAGCCGGATTGACTCGCCGGCCGACTTGCGCGCTCTCTCGGTCGGGCAACTTCCACAGGTTTGCTCCGACATACGCGAGTTTCTTATCAATTCCCTGTCAAAAAATCCCGGGCATTTCGCCTCCAGCATGGGCGCCGTCGAGCTGACAGTAGCCCTGCATTACGTGTTTAACACGCCCTATGACCGCATAGTATGGGACGTAGGGCATCAGGCCTACGGTCACAAGCTGCTAACCGGGCGCCGCGACCGTTTCCACACGAATAGAAAACTGAACGGCCTGAGCGGTTTCCCGAACCCCGACGAAAGCGAATATGACACCTTCTCCGCCGGTCACGCCTCCAATTCCATATCAGCGGCGCTTGGAATGGCAGTTGCCACCGAGATGAACACCGACGAACCGCGCCGTAACATAGTCGCTGTAATAGGTGACGCGTCAATCGGTGGCGGACTTGCCTTCGAAGGGCTTAACAACGCCGCAAACACCCCGAACAACCTGCTGATTATCCTCAACGACAATGATATGTCGATTGACGACAATGTCGGCTCGCTCCATAAGTATCTCGCCCAGATTACCACTTCGAAGCGCTACAACAATATGCGCTTCAAGCTGTACCGGCTTCTGAAGAAACTGCATCTGGTGTCCGACAGGGGCCGGGGCTCTATTCTGCGTTTCAACAATTCGCTGAAAGCGCTCCTCAGCCGCCAGCAGAACATCTTCGAGGGGCTGAATATCCGCTATTTCGGACCGATAGACGGTCACGATGTCGCCAATACCGTAAAGGTGCTTCGCGACATAAAGGATATGACCGGCCCGAAGATTCTCCATGTGAAAACAGTCAAAGGGAAAGGGTTTGAAGCGGCCGAACAGGATCCGACTACCTGGCATGCTCCGGGACGCTTCAATCCCGAGTCAGGCGAACGGCCGGCGGGAGCACCTGGCCCCCACCCTCCCAAATATCAGGACGTTTTCGGGGAGACCCTGCTCGAACTCGCTAAGGAAAACGACAAGATATGCGGCATCACCGCCGCCATGCTGTCCGGGACATCGCTGGGCATAATGCGCGAGGCGATGCCTTCACGCGTGTTCGATGTGGGCATATCGGAAGAGCACGCGGTCACATTCGCCGGAGGCCTTGCCAAGGAGGGTCGCCGACCCTATGTGGCTATATATTCAGCTTTCCTGCAACGGGCGTATGACCAGATTATCAATGATGTAGCCTTGCAGCGACTCCCGGTAGTGTTCTGCATTGACCGCGCCGGCATTGTCGGCGAGGATGGCGCCACGCACCACGGTGTGCTTGACATACCCTATATGCGGGCTATACCCGGAATGACAGTCGCAGCCCCCTCCTCCGAGGAGGAGCTCAGAAACTTGCTGTACACGTCAAGCCTCGGTGTGGTCAACGGTCCGATGGCGATCCGCTACCCACGCGGAAACGGACAGAACGCCGACTGGAAAACCGCGATGAAACAGCTACCCGTCGGAAAGGGCGTTGAAGTTGCTGTGACTGAAGGGGCAAAAGTAGCGTTGCTGTCGATAGGCACGATGCTCCCGGCAGCGAAAGAGGCAGTGAAGATAGCTGCCGAACACGGAGTTACGGTTGACTTGTACGATATGAGATATGTGAAACCGCTCGACAGCGAGATACTAAACCGGGTTGCCTCGAAGGGACAGCGGATAGTCACAGTCGAAGATGGCGCCCTCGCCGGCGGCTTCGGTTCCGCCGTGGCCGAATGGCTTGCTGACCGAGGAATCTCGTTACCCGTCAAGCGGCTCGGCATACCCGACAGCTTCATAGCCCAAGGCACCGTTAAGGAACTTCACGAGCTTTGCGGGCTTGATGCCGCCTCTATTGCCAAGGCGCTCGTTGATGTTGTTAAACAATAACCCCCGGGGAACAGAGCCATGAGAATCGTTATCGTAGGAGCCGGAGAGGTCGGTTCACACCTGGCGAAACTTCTGTCACGCGAGAACCAGGACATTATCGTTGTCGACCGCGACAGCGAGAAACTCGACAAGCTCGACGCTAACTACAACCTTATGACGAGTGTCGGGAGCCCGACATCGTTCCGCGACCTGGCTGCTGCCGGTGTCAACGAGGACTGCGAGCTGCTTATCGCCGTCACCCCGTTCGAGAATACCAACCTCGTCGCCTGCGCGATCGGCAAACACCTTGGCGCGACGCGAACAGTCGCGCGGATTGACAATTATGAGTTCCTGTCCTCTTCGGGCCGGGAATTTTTCAGTTCGATAGGTGTCGACCATCTGATTTACCCGGAGGATCTCGCCGCCAAAGAGATTGTGACCGCGCTACGTCGCCCATGGGTCCGCAACTGGTACGAACTTCACGACGGGCAACTGATTATACTCAGCGTGAGGGTGCGCAACGGAGCGGAAATCATAGGCAAAAAGCTGCGCGACATAACGTACGGGCAGCATAACTACCATATTTCCGCTATAAAACGCCGCCACGACACATTGATTCCGGGGGGCGAGGACGAAGTCCGCGACAACGACATCCTATTCTTCACAACCACGCGTGGATACGTTGACGAGATTCGCCAGCTCTGCGGCAAACGCGACTACAAGATACAGAAAGTCATGATTATGGGTGGCGGCCGCATCGCCGTCAGACTTGCCCATATGGCTTCCGACCGCTGGGAGATGACGATTATCGAGGAGAACGCGGAAGTATGCCGCCGACTCCCGGAAAAATGCAGCGGCTGCAATGTCAACATCATCCACGGTGACGCTCGCAACAACGACACCCTGCGCGAGGAGGGCCTGGAGGGGATGGACGCATTCGTAGCTCTGACGGACTTTTCCGAATCCAACATTCTCGGATGTCTTACAGCCAAGGAATTCGGTGTAAGCAAGACAGTTGCCGAAGTAGAAAACATCCAGTTCATATCCGAGGCAGAAGGGCTCAATATCGGGTCTATCATCAACAAGAAGTTACTTGCCTCCAGCAAGATTTTCCAGATTCTGCTCGCGTCAGACGAGAATACCTCAAAGTTTCTTACCCTTGCCGACGCCGAGATCGCGGAGCTGGAAGCTCACGAAGGCTCGAAAATCACACAGGCACCGGTGATGGACCTTAGACTGAGCAAGGAGATGACTATCGCCGGACTGATACGCGACGGAGAGGGGATGCTCGTCAGCGGCCGCACGCAGATTCAGGCTGGCGACCACGTCGTCGTATTCTGTCTTTCCGGCCATATCCATAAGATTGAGCGACTATTCAACTGAACGAGCGCGATGAAGATTAAGAGCGATAAGATATGAAGCGTTCGGCATTTTTTCAGATTAACTGGATGATGCTGATCCGCATCGCTGGCTGGCTTCTGCTGGTGGAAGGTTTTTTCATGGTCATCCCCCTGCTGACATCGTTGTACTATGGCGAATCTGATGCCAGAGCGTTCTTTATCGCGATGGGCGTCACCCTTGGATCGGGAGTTATCGCCACATTCTGCGTCCGACCGCGACGATTCGATATGGGAAAACGCGAGGGTTTCCTGCTGACAGCTCTCGTATGGGTTGTATTCTCATTATTCGGGATGATTCCATTTCTGCTCAGCGCGACTCCGCTGACAGTTTCCGAGGCATATTTCGAGGCTATGTCGGGCTTTACAACGACCGGGGCTTCGGTGATGCCGACCGTCAACGACCTCAGCCACGGCATACATATGTGGCGCTCGCTGATGCAGTGGATCGGGGGTATGGGTATCATACTCTTTACCCTGGCTGTGCTCCCGATGCTGAACTCGTCGGGGGGGATGCAGATGTTCAACGCGGAAGTCACGGGCATCACCCATGAAAAGCTGCGGCCTCGCGTCAGTTCTACCGCGAAGCGTCTATGGCTCGTCTACTTCCTCCTGACCGCCATACTGATGGTGCTGTACTGTGCCGGACCGATGGATACGTTCGACAGCATTTGCCACGCCTTTTCGACAATGTCGACCGGGGGGTTCTCAACGCGTCCTGAATCCATCTCGCAATGGGATTCCCTATACATCAAGATTGTCACCACGGTGTTCATGTTTATCGGAGGTGTCAACTTCGCCCTGATATTCAAGGCGTCGCTCGGCGACCTGAAGGGTGTATGGGGCAACGAGGTGTTCAGGGTGTATGTGGGCACGATCCTGGTATTACTGATACTCTTCGACATAGCGTTGGTGCAGAATCCGCTGGTACCCGACCGGATAGAATCTTATACGATTGACCCGCTGTTCATCATCATTTCGATGATGTCCTCCACAGGGTATACAATCTCCGGCGTCGGGGACTGGGGACTTTTCATATTCTCCCTGATTCTTATAATGATGTTTGTCGGAGCGTGCGCGGGCTCGACCTCAGGCGGCTCTAAGCTCGACCGCTCGCTCTATCTCTGGAAAAATGCCCGCAACGAACTGTACCGCTGCATATACCCTAACCGGATTCTGTCGGTAAACATCAACGGGCGCACGATCAGCCCAGAAATCACCAACAAGGTAATGGTCTTTCTGAGCCTTTACATCATAGTGATCCTCGCGGGAGGCATCGTATTGTCGATAAACGGCATCCCCCTTCAGGATGCGTTCTTCTCCTCATTCTCGTGTGTCAGCAACACGGGGCTTTGCAACGGCTTTTCGGGACTTGGCGAAAGCTATGCCGTAGTTCCCGACGCAGGGAAATGGGTGCTTTCGCTGCTCATGCTGACGGGACGACTTGAAATCTTCACTATCCTTCTGCTCTTCACCCCCGGCTTCTGGAATCGCTAAACTCCAAGTTCCTCCCGGAGGAATGGAGCTGTCGGGGACTCCGTGCGGGCAACCTCTTCCGGAGTTCCTGTGGCAATAACGAGGCCTCCGTCGCGGCCTCCGCCGGGTCCCATATCCACAATGTAATCGGCACATTTGACCACGTCGAGGTTATGCTCGATTACGAGGACGGTGTTTCCCTTGTCGACCAGTCGGTTGAGTACCCCTAACAATACCTTGATATCCTCGAAATGCAGTCCCGTCGTCGGTTCGTCGAGCACGAAGAGCGTGCGTCCCGTATCGCGCTTCGCAAGTTCGGTAGCGAGCTTTACGCGCTGGTTCTCGCCTCCTGAAAGGGTCGAAGATGGTTGCCCCAGCTTGATATAGCCGAGTCCGATTTCCTGCAATACCTTTAACTTCTTGATTATCGAAGGCTGGTTGGCAAAGAACTCGACCGCCTGGTTGATAGTCATGTCAAGCACATCAGCGATAGACTTCCCTTTGAAACGGACTTCAAGGGTCTCGCGGTTGTAGCGTTTGCCGCCGCATACCTCGCAGGGCACAAGCACATCGGGCAGGAAGTTCATCTCGATACTCTTGTATCCGTTACCCTTGCATGCCTCGCAACGCCCTCCGGCGACATTGAAGGAGAAACGGCCCGGCTTGTACCCTCTGATTTTCGCCTCGGGAAGCCCGACGAAGAGGTTGCGTATGTCGGAGAATAGGCCGGTATAGGTCGCGGGATTGCTTCGCGGCGAGCGTCCGAGCGGCGATTGGTCGACAGTAACGATTTTGTCGATGTTCTCCAGCCCGATAATCTCGCGATACGGGAGCGGTTCCTGTAGAGAGCGATAGAATTTCTGCGAAATAATGGGCTGGAGGGTGCCGTTGACAAGCGAGGACTTACCGCTGCCGCTGACACCGCATACGCAGGTCAGCGTTCCGAGAGGGAGCCGGAAATCGACATCGCGGAGATTGTGCCCGGCGCAACCGAGCAGTTCGATGCTCTTGCCATTTCCCTGACGGCGAGCGGCAGGAACCTCTATCGCGTATTTACCGGTAAGGTATCCGGCAGTCAGCGTATCGGTCTGGAGCATTTCCCCGGGGGGTCCCTGGAAAACCACCTCGCCCCCCTTCCGACCGGCTCGCGGACCTATATCCACAATATAATCCGCTTCAAGCATCATGTCCTTGTCGTGTTCTACCACGATTATCGAATTATGCGCGTCGCGGAGGCGTTTCAGCGACCCAATCAGTTTACGGTTGTCGCGCTGGTGAAGCCCGATGCTCGGCTCGTCGAGGATATATAGCACGTTGACAAGCTCGGATCCGAGCTGGGTCGCCAGGCGTATGCGCTGGCTCTCGCCGCCCGACAATGTCGCGGAGGCTCGGTTCAACGACAGATAGCCGAGTCCGACATCCACGAGGAACGACAGCCTCGTGCGGATTTCCTTCAATATCTCGCTGCCAATCGCGCGCTGGCGGTCACTGAGATTCTTCTCCACGGTCTTTGACCATTCGAGAAGTTCGGCTATGTCGAGGGAGGATAACTCCGCGATGTTTTTACCGTCAACGAAGAAATGCAGGGCCTCGCGGTTAAGTCTCGCTCCCTGACATTCGGGGCACATCCTGCGCGAATAGAACTGGTCGCTCCACTTCTGCGCCGCGGCGGAAGCGTCGTCGGTCTGCTGCAACTCGATATATTTCAGCAGTCCCTCGAAGGAGAGGAAGTAATTGGAGGTCGACATGGTATCGCTTTTTACCCGGAGACGCTCGTCAGTACCATTCATGATGTCGTTGACGGCTTCTTCGGGGAGTTCGGCGAACGGGGTGTCAAGAGAGCATCCATACTTGTCGCAAATAGCGTCGACCTGCCAGAATATCATCGAGTTCTTGTATTTCCCAAGCGGCGCGATCGCGCCTTTGCGGATTGATAGAGAGGGGTCAGGCACGACCTTTTCCATATCAATGACGTTCACCTCCCCGAGCCCCTTGCAACGGGGGCAAGCACCGAGGGGGGAGTTGAAGGAGAAGTTGTGAGGAGCCGGTTCGCGGTACGAAAGGCCGCTTACAGGATCCATAAGGCTCTGGCTGTAATGTCTTGCCTCGCCGGTTTCGACATCGTAGACCATCATCTGCTTACCACCCTGGCGCAATGTATCGGCAACGGAGTTACGCATACGGGAGCCGTCGCTGCCGCTTACCTTCATCTTGTCAACGACAAGTTCAACGGAATGGTTGCGGTAACGGTCGAGCTTCATTCCGGGAGTTATCTCCCGGATTTCCCCGTCGACGCGGACGGTCAGGAACCCTTTCTTAGTCAGTTGCTCGAACAATTCCTTGTAATGACCCTTGCGGTTATGGACTAAGGGGGCGAGAAGATACACCTTCCTTCCCGAATAGCGTTCGAGAATCAGTTCGACAATCTTCTCAACGGAGTATTTCACCATCGGCTCGCCACTGAGATAGCTGCGGGCCTCCCCTATCCTGGCGAACAGCAGGCGCAAGTAGTCATAAACCTCGGTAGTAGTCCCGATGGTACTTCTCGGATTTCGGTTGATTGTTTTCTGCTCAATGGCGATTACGGGGGAGAGTCCCGAAACGTGGTCGACGTCGGGACGCTCCAGCGAGCCGAGCATGTTCCTGGCATATGAGGAGAATGTCTCAATATAACGGCGCTGCCCTTCGGCAAATATGGTGTCGAAAGCGAGCGATGATTTACCGCTCCCGCTCAACCCGGTTATTACCGAAAGGGTGCCGTGGGGTATTGTTACATCTATATTTTTCAAGTTATGGACCCGCGCACCTATAACATTGAGGTTTTCCAGCGGATCAATCACTGTTGACATAGGCAGAAATTGTGTTAAATTGCGAGAAGTCAGCCGTTAGGATGACTTCTCAAGAGTGTAGCTCAGTTGGCAGGGAGCTTTAATGTGTACGACTTTCCGGGCGCTACGGGCAGCTTCTTCGCCCTAATCCAGGGATTGTATTCCCTCAGAAGGGCGTAGTTGACACCTTTTGCCTTAGCCCAGGCGGGAAGGTCGTCGATGGTTTCCGTCACAGTTACCTCCCGGCATTTGTAAGGTGCGTACAATTGCGATTCGCGGAGATGGTAACCGAATTTGTCGGGGTTCTCCATCAGCAGTTTGGCCGCCAAGACACGGAACATATACCGCGACGTCTCCTCTACGAGATATAGGTCGAAAGCCGACTCAGCAAGCTGCTCTTCAAGCTCCTTCGATATGCGACCCTGGCCACCGTTATAGGAAGCCATAGCGGATTCCCAGTTGCCGTATTTCGCCTTGGCCTTTTTGAGGAATCTGGCGGCAGCGGCGGTTGATTTTTCGGGATGGTAACGCTCGTCGACATAGTCGTTGACCTCAAGGCCGTATTCCTTCGCGGTAGCCGGCATGAACTGCCACAGACCCGCTGCCTTCGCCCCGGAATATGCCCTGGGATTGAGGGTCGACTCAATGGCCGCGAGATAAACCATATCCTCAGGTACGCCATTTTCTTTCAGGACCTTGCGCATCATTGGAAAATAACGTCCAGAGCGTTTGAGCATAAGGAGTGTCGCGGCATGAGAGTAGGTCATCTGGGAGAGTTCCCGGTCGAGGCGCTCATACATGTCCGGGCGGTCGAAAGTAAACTGATGGCCCGCGAAGGTCATGCGCTTCGGTATCGGAGGGCTGTAGACGTCGGGCATCTCCACCGGGCGCTCAGCCTTGGCGGCATCGGGGATGGCCGCAGATGCGGAAAAGAGGAGTATCGCTGTCAGGATATACTTGTTCATACTCATTTTGTTCAGATGGCCGGGACGGATAACGCGGTTTATTCGACCGGTGTCGAGGTTGTTGAGCGATTATCCTTGTAGCCTATTATGTTTATATCGCCGGAGAGCTTGTATGACTTGCCGTCGGCACCCCGGGCTTTGATCACATAATAATAAACACCTGAAGGCACAAGTTTTCCTTTGTAACGGCCGTCCCAGCCCTGCGACGGATTGGTGAGACGCGCGACTTCAACGCCCCAGCGGTTGAATATGTGGCAGTCAAAACTGGTAATAGACTTGTAGCTGACCTTCCAAAGGTCGTTGACCCCCTCGGACGCTCCCGGGGAGAAAGCGTTGGGACATTCAAGCCGCGACTCGCCGATATTCACGGTATACGTCTGCGACGCGTATTCGCAAGTGCCGTCGTTGTTACCGCATACAAAACGGGCATAAACTGTCCCATAGTCCTCGAACACACGCTCCGCCTCGAGGTCGTTGACTCGCATATCTATCAGGTCGAACTCCGGATCGGTCGCGAACTGCCACTCGCGGTATATCGCGGCGTCAGTAACCGCCGCGGTAAACGAAATCCTGACGGGGGCAGAACCGCCGAGGGAACCGTCGGAGCTGTCGTCGCCATCCTTAATCTCGTTATCGCTCTCCCTGGCATATTGTTCAGCCCAGGTCGCGGCTTCAACCGAATGGGCAGCGACAGTAGCGGTGGCAACAGTCTGTTCCCTACCCCATTGCTGCTGAAACCGGTCGCCCGATAGGGTGAAATCCGTGTCGCACAGCGGCGCGGCACTGATTATGTCTCCGCTAACGTAATCCAGCGTCTCTTCCCCCTCGGCGTTAACCCATTGGCGGCGCTCCTCGTCAAGGGAAAGGGTCGAATAGGAAAGCCGCAGTCCTCGCGACAGTGTCTCCCCCCGGCCGTTGACTGAATAATACATTATGCGTCCGGCCTCGCCGTCCAGCGTCAGGCGCTGCTGGCCGCAATCCTGTTCAGCGGGAGTAAGCAACTCTCGGAGTACACACTCGTGGTTAGCGTAGTTCACAATCCAGAAACATGTCTGCGCGGCGCCATCCGACGGAGCCACGATATATCCGGCATCGCCGACGCCGAGCAGCACACTGCTTTCCGACCCGTTCACGGTCGACGGCACGGTTTCCGCAAAACCTCCGCCGCGGGAGTCGAAACGCTGCCAGCGGTGCGTCGCCCCCTGTGAGCCGGGACTTTTGAAAACGACCTTAGCATTAGCCGCGTCAGGAAGCACATATACGGCCGAAAGCCCCGTTGATGTCGGCGGCTTGATTTCTATGACCTCGCCGCCCGCGTTCTCAAACGAGACCTGGGCCACTGCCGTAACAGAAATCGTCAGTAATGTGGAAAGAAGAATATATTTATTAAGATAATTCATCGCGAATGGAGTTTATCGGTTTATTTCCCTGAGCCACGCCGACACGGAATCCCGCAGAAGCGAATCGCGGGGATTAAGCGCCCAGGAATGGAACTGGTTGAAGGAGAGACCGAGAGAAATGTCGAGCCGCGGGTAACGCTCCTTCATCTTTTCCGCAACCGCACGCGAGACGGCGGCGTTAGGCCGCTCGCCCGATGCAACGAGTATCAGCAACTGCTCGGAGGAATAGAGAGAGTCCTGGCGGGCTATGATTGTGTCGCCGATTTCCCTTCCGAGCGACGCTATGCGGTTGACCACGGGTGACCCTTTGGGAAGGAACACTTCCTTTCCGGCAAGCTCGACCTGGTTGGTTACCGGCACGTTGCCGGCGCTGTCGGCCAACTGCACGAGGACGATTCTGTCAACCTCGACCGGGTCTGTGAAAATAAAGCGTTCTTTCATTCTTGCCGTTGCGGGGATGTCGGATACAACCATACTGTATTTCCCCTCTTCGAGACCGTCAAGAGCGGTGGATAGAAGCGTAAAGGGGTGGAATGTCACCGGCACACCGTGGCGACGGCAGATTTCACGCACCAGGTCGTAATACAATCCCGAGAGGGTGTCGCCCGACAGGTTAACACCCGTAGGTGACAGCTCTATGGCTACGTTAAGCGTGTCGCCCCCGGCGATGCCCTCGTCGCGGGGAGGAAGCCCCGGAGCGGAGCACTGGCGGACCGACAACATCAGCATGACCGCTCCGGCAAGGAGCAGTATGCTTGCGGCCAATTGGCCGCGCCGTGGTTGCAGACGCTTGAACATAGGAACTTTTAAATTGGACATTAGTTCGTCAGGTCTACGGAGAGGCCGAGCTGGAAACGCCGGGGATTCATCGGATAATTCGGCATCGAGAAGTAATTGTCGCCGGTAAGCCCCTGGTTGACATGGCTCATCATAACGTAGAAACGGGTCTTGGAGAGTTTGAAGTTGATGTAGGCGTTCATAAAAGGATAGTTGCCTACAAGAAAATCGCGCTGGTTATAGAACTGCATGGTTGCCGGCTGGTAACCGAGAGCCTTGTAACGGGTGAAGTAGTCGCAGTTCACTCCGAGCTGCACAAAGAGTGTCGCCACCTTGAAAGTGACATAAAGGTTGGAGAACACAGCCAGTTTCGGAAGGGGAATGACACGCTCAAGCGACGTGGTCTGATAGGTCACGAGGTTATCCCAGTGGACAGGCCCGAACTTGAAGTCCTGCCGCAGACGCGCCATAAACACCTGCACGTTTCCGCCGTACTGCTCCGGCAACGCATATTCATTAAAAAACAGTTGATTCTGGATATTCTCCACACCGACAGTAAGATGGGTGCGCGTCCAGGGTATCGAAAGCTCGCCACCTGCACGGAACGAACGCGTCTTCTCGAAACGGTTGTCCCACACGAAATGGTTCGACCGGTAGTGGTTCATCAGCCATGGCGCGGCAGTGTTATAAAATCTACCGAATCCGCGAATCGCGACGGTATCGCCGAAAAGGGGGATGCGGGTTGTGACCTCGCCGTCGACCTTGACCTCTCCGGCCGCCGGTCCCAGGATTCCCAGCTCACCTATCACGTCGTAATTCAGGATGCGCCCCTGTCGCTTGGCCAGCCGGGCGCCGACCCACATATGGTTTTCCGTCTCGCTAAGGCGCATGCCGGGATATGGGTCCGCGGTCAGTAAGGATCCCTCCTCTCCGGCGGGGATAAACGGACCGTCATTCTCGGTCGGGAGAAGGTAGCCCATCTTGTAATGCCTCGCCTCATGGGTCAGGAAAGCTGTCAGCCCAGCTTTCGCATATTTGTTGAAACCTTCGAGAAGGGCCACGCCGACGGTGTTGCGCAGGTTCCAGTAATTCGACAGGTCGCTGGTCTGAAACGGGTTGAAATAGGTGTTATCCCAAAATTCCTGGTTCTCTTCGGTGTTTGTGGATATGAAGCGATGGCGCGAGAAGGTATATTTAAGCGTCCAGATGAAGCTCGTGACCGGGACGAGCGTGCGCTTTATTGTCGAGTCGTTTACCTGCTCTTCCTCATAGAAACCGAGCTTGTAGCGGGTATTCAGGTACAGTTCGCCACCCCTTACGCGGTTGTGGGCGGCGGAAAGAAAGGTGGGTATCTGTTTGGGATTTATCGAGTTGTCCCCCCCCTGGACCTCTGCGGGATCTGTTATATAGAGCGGGTCGGTAATGCCGCCGTTCTCCTTGTTGACGAGATTGTAATGGAAGTAATACCCCTGGAACTCGACCCTCTCTCCCATATAGGAACCGGAGAAGCCCCAGGTCAGGTCCTTGGCTGCCTGATTGTCGTAACACCCCTTTGAATACAAGTAGTCGAGCATGGCGCCTACCTGTACACGCTTGTTGGCGTTCGCCGAAAATACAGCCGAAAGATGGTCCTGGGTGTTTTCCTTTCCGCCGCCGAAATTATAGCTTAGGAGCGTCATCGGCAGACGTGTGTTATAAAATTTCGCCTTTTGTTCCGAGGGGAGCCAGTGGGCAATCGGATCTCGGAACATATAGTCGCTCATCGCCGGACGGTCAAAATGAATAAGATTCACTCCCTCCGCGCAGTAGTTGCCGGTAGCGGCATACGCACTGCTGACCTCCTGGGGCACGAAACGTTGCGAATAATTCTCGAAAAGAGTATCAATAGTAGCCTCCCGGCGGTCGCCCAACGGAGGCTCGACACCCCAGGCAAACGACGGCTCGACGACAGTCTTCTTGCCGGCAGCGAACTGCGGCATAACCATCGCCGCGAAAATCGCGGCGGTAAGGGTGGATTTTATAATATAGTGCTTACGCATCTCAGTTTCCGAAATAATCCACAAATTTACAAATTTCGCCCCGAATACCGAAATCCCCCGCACTCTAATTGCAATCAGCTTAATATAAGGGCTATTTCAATGAGCATTATTCACAAGCTACCGAGGGTTGGCGGCAAGGTAGTCGGAGAGGGAGCGGCGGAAGTATATGGTGCCGGCTGCGGTGTCGGAGAGGAGTGAGTCGACGGCGGAAATGGCGCGGTCGGCGAGGAGGGCTTTGTCGGCAAAGGCAATGGCTGACGAGAGGAGCCCGGCCACAGATTTGATTAACACTTCCGGGAAGTCGACTCGCTTTTCAACCGACATTGCGTGCCTGACCGTCCACATATACAGGTCAAGTACGTGCTCGTCGCCGGGCTGGAACGAGGCGTAATCGCGCAGGAGAGACTTGACGTGGCTTATCCTGGCACGGCAATAACGGCGTTTCTCGCGGGAAAACTCCTTTGTGATGGCGGCACGGTATTTTTCAGTCAGTTTTTCTACATCGGGATTTAGAAAGAACTCGAAATACTCCCGTGTCTCCTTCCGGGCTTTTCATAGGCTTCGAGGAGCAGCCCCGCAAGCTGTTCCCGGTCCATCTTTGCCAACTCTTTCTTAAACAGCGTCTTTGACATAACGGGCACGGTTAAAAATCAATCGACAGACGAACGTTGAACTGACGGCGGGTAAGGTAATTAGGGACAGCGTACTGGATACGGTTCACATCGGTCACCCAATAGTAGCTTGAGACGTTGGATATGTCAAGGATATTGAAGGCGTCAACTCCGAGCCATATACTTTTTATCCATTTGCGGATACCGCTCGGAGTCTGATTGTCGGGAAGGGGCGAAAGGAGGGCGTATTGCAGGCCTATGTCAAGACGTTTGTATGCCGGGGCACGGAAATAGCCCTGGTCACGCGAGGAATGGGGGGCGGTTGTCGGGAGTCCGTCGGAGAATATGCCCCGGAGCGAGAATTTCAGCTTGGGAAACTTCGGGAAGTAGTCGGTGAAGAACACCGCGACAGAATAACGCTGATCTGTCGGACGGGGCACCGTCACTCCGTTCAGGTTCTCACCTGTCTTCATCAGCGAGAAACTAATCCAGGAGTCCGTCCCGGGGACAAACTGCCCGAACAGCTTCATATCCAGTCCGGCGGTATAGCCGTCAGTCAGGTTCTCGCCCTGGTAAACGACTTTAAGGTTGTCGATTTCGTAGGGGATGAGACGGTTGAGCTTCTTGTAATAGGCTTCGCCCGATAGTTTGAACGGGCGGTCGAACATGCGGAACGTATAGTCCGCTCCGAGGATGAGATGTATGCTCTGTTGTGACTTTATGTCCTTGTTAAGGTTGATATAGTTGTTGCCTTCGGCATCCTGGAGCGGCTGGCGGAACTCCTTGTAGAACGGCTGCTGGTAATACAGACCGGTCGCGAGACGGAAGGTCCAGGAATTGTTCCGCTCAGGAACGAACGCGGCACTGACGCGGGGCGAAACAAGGAACTCCCGGTTGAAATCCCAATAGGAAAAACGGAGGCCGCCATTAAAGGAAAAGAAGCCGAGAGAGGTTTTCAGACGATAAGAGTCCGCGACATAGAACGCCAGACGGGTTGTCGAGAGGTCGTGGTTAGAAGTCAGGTTATAAATCATCCGTATATTCTGCCCATCCGTCGGAAGGGAGAAGCCGGCGGAGTCGCGGAGCTCCCACTCGCGGGTACGCTCCATAATCGTCTGTCGGCTGAAGTTGATTCCGTATGAAAGATTATGGTTCCGTATTGAGGTGTAGCCGGACAGTCCGATGCCGAAAACACCTATTTTCAAGCGGTTGCGGGCGTGCTCATGATAACGCCCTACCCCGAGTTCGCCTCCGACGGCGTTGTCCGGATTGCCGGAGCCCGTGGTGCCGGCCTGGTCCAGCCAGTACTCCCCCGAAATGTCGTAGGCAACAAGCTCGTTGGTAAGATACCCGGAGGCAAGAAGCGTGAAATCGGTCGACGCGCTGTGGCGATAGTTAAGATTCAGCGCCCCGAAATATGTCTCGAAACGGTCTTTTTCCATACCGTCGAAGTAGACCTTGAATTTCTTCGCATCGGTCGAAGTGCCGAAATTGGTCTCGCGGCTTACAGGGGTGAACTTATAATTGTTGACGGCGATATTGCCGAGAAACGACGCTTTCAACTTCTTGTTGAACTTGAAGGTCAGATGCGTTTGATAATCAAAGAAATTCGGATCATACTCGCCCTTGCTTTCAAGCGAGCCGAGCATGGAGGAGTTACGCTTGTAGCGCACGCCGTGGAGCTGCGAGAATTTCCCCGCGGCCTGCCCCAACGCGGCCGAAGCACCCATCAGACTGAGCGAAACAGCACCCTCCAGCGATTCCGGCTCGCGGTAGGTAATGTCGAGCGCGGAGGACATTTTGTCGCCGTATTCAACGCCGAATCCGCCAGTCGAGAAACCAATAGCGCCGACCATATCCGGGTTAATGACACTCAGCCCCTCCTGCTGGCCCGAGCTGACAAGTTGCGGGCGGTAGACTTCAACGCCGTTGATATAGACGCAGTTCTCGTCATAAGTACCTCCGCGCACGGAATACTGGCTCGACATCTCGTTGTTGGAATTGACGCCGGCCATGGTTGTCAGCAACGACTCGATGGAGCCGCCGGTGGCGTCGGCGGCCAGGCGGTAGCTGTTCTTGTCGATTCCCTGCATCTGGGTGGTCTGCTTGCGGAAGTCGGTCACCTCGATTTCAGTCAGCGCGTGGTCCTTTGGGAGCATGCGCACGTTCAACGCCAGGTCCCCTTTGGGGTCGATAAGCTGCCGACGCAGTTCCTCGTACCCTATGCAGGTAAACACGACAGTTATGGTGTCTGTCTGCGGAGCGGAAAGCTTGAAGGTCCCGTCAAGGCCGGAGGTAGTGCCGATTGCGGTCCCGGCCACGCGGATAGTGACAAATTCGAGGGGCTGGCTCTCCTGGTCGATTACCCGGCCGTGGATTTTCACCTGGGAAAAGGCAGTCACAGCGAAGCTTAACAGCAGCGCTGTCAGAAGAGCGGTATATCGTCGGAAAAAATTCATCATTGACAAGATGGTATATCACCATTATTAACGAAGAAAATCCCGATAAATTGCTTAACTTCGCGCATCCTATTTAAGTGATTAGTGATTCAATGATCAAACTTTCAGTCCCGCACCTCGCGGGAAAAGAAAAAGAGTATGTCGACCAGGCGGTTGAATCAACATGGATTACCCCTCTCGGCCCGTGGGTTGACGAGTTCGAACACCGTCTCGACCGCTTTCTCGGCAAAGGATGCTGCGCCGCCCTCTCCGCGGGAACCGCCGCGATCCATCTCGGCCTCGTGATGGCCGGTGTAAAAGCCGGAGACGAGGTAATATGCCAGTCCCTGACATTCTCGGCGAGCTGCAACCCGATTGTCTATCTCGGAGCGTCGCCCGTATTTGTCGACAGCGAGCCGGACACCTGGAATCTGTCGCCGGTGCTGCTGGAGGAAGCGATTCTTGACCGCAAACGACTGACCGGACGCTATCCGGCCGCGATTGTCGCCGTTCATCTTTACGGCATGCCGGCGAAAATGGACGAGATAAACGAAATAGCCGCCCGCTACGGTATTCCGGTTGTGGAGGATGCCGCCGAAGCGCTCGGCGCCCGTTATAAAGGCCGCGAGTGCGGAACCCTCGGTCTTTACGGAGCCTTAAGTTTCAACGGCAACAAGATCATCACTACATCCGGGGGCGGAGCGCTCGTATGCCCCGGACCCGACGAGGCGCGGAGAGTCCGCTTCCTCGCCACGCAGGCCAGGGAGGACAAGCCCTATTACTACCATACGGTAATCGGATATAACTACCGTCTCAGCAACGTATCGGCCGCGATCGGTTGCGCGCAGATAGAGGAGCTTCCCTGGCGCGTCGAGCGCCGCCGCACGATACATTCGATTTACGTACGCGAACTGGGAGCTGTTGACGGAATCACTGTGCACGACAATCCCGGACAAGATTTCGATTCCAACTTCTGGCTTTCGACCATTCTCCTCGACCCGGCGAAAATCGCCCGAACCCCCGACCAGCTCAGAGTGTTACTACTTGAAAAGGGTATCGAGACGCGGCTGATATGGCGGCCGATGCACATTCAGCCCGTCTACGCCGACGCACCGGTCTATGGTGGAGTGTGCTCCGAAGATATTTTCGCCCGGGGGCTTTGCCTTCCAAGCGGTTCGTCGCTGACCGACGAGGAGATTTTCAGCGTTTGCGAGATGATTGAAGCATTGATTTAAACAAATAGAGTAAATCGCAATGCTCATAGCCTTTGACCTCGACGACACTCTCTATAAGGAACGGCAATTCGTGGCTTCCGGCTGCGAGGCGGTCGCACGTCTCGCGGCGTCCACCGGCAAGCTGACTCTCGCCGAGGCAAGAGCGATACTGGCGGATGCCGCTATTACCGCAGAAGGTTTTGACCGTCTGGCCGAAGCCACTAAGGGAGACCTCTCTTTGAGCGATATGCTGAACGAGTATCGTTTTCATACCCCGGTGCTGACACTTCCCGAAGAGACGGCTGACTTACTTGCCTGTCTAAAACAGAATGGGCACACTCTGGTACTAATTACGGATGGGCGTTCCGCAACACAGAGGGGAAAAATCAAGGCTCTCGGACTCGAGCGCTATTTCAGCCCTGAGAATATTATTATTTCAGGGGAAACAGGCGCCGACAAGAACTATCCCCTCCCCTTTCTGCTGGCAGCCGAACGGAATCCGGGAGAAACGGAGCGAGTCTATGTCGGCGACAATCCCGCCAAGGACTTCCGCCATCCCAATCTTATGGGATGGCGCACGATACAGCTCAACGACACGGCCAATATTAACGTACACGCCCAAAACATTGACGCTGCCCCGGAATACATGGCGGCTCAAACCATTAACACCCTGGGGGAACTCCCCGGATTATTATGAGCACCAACCATACCATATCGGGAAACAGCGCGGATGACGCTGCCGTTGTCAGGACCGCGCGACATGTTACCTGGGTCGGCTTCTGGGTCAACGCGGTACTCGGGACAGCGAAAGTGCTCGCCGGTGTTTTCGGCAGATCATCGGCGATGGTCGCCGACGGCGTACATTCGTTCTCGGATTTCGTATCGGACATCATCGTGATACTTTTTGTCGGCATTTCCCGAAAGAAAGCCAACGAGCGCTACCAGTACGGTCACGGCAAATACGAGACATTCGCCACTATGCTGCTGTCGCTCCTTCTCGCTATCGTTGCGATTTTGTTCTTTGTCGACGGTGCGGAGAAAACCTGGAATGCTCTGAGAGGCGAGATTATACCAGCACCCACCTGGCTTGCGCTGGGTATGTGCGTGCTCTCCATCCTGTCGAAGGAATGGTTATACAGATATACCCGTAAGGCTGGCGAGCGAATAGGGTCATCGGTAGTGGTTGCCAACGCCTGGCATCACCGCAGTGACGCCCTGTCATCGCTTGCCACCATGGCCGGAATAGCCGGAGCGATGTTCCTGGGACCCCACTGGCGCGTCCTTGACCCGATAGCGGCCATGGTAGTCAGTGTGTTCATCGCTGTGATTTCTGTGCGACTCGGCATGCCGGCTATCCGCGAATTGCTTGAAATCTCCCTTCCCAAGGAGATGACTCGTCGTATGTTCGGAATAATCGGAGCTACTCCCGGCGTGGAGGCGTTTCATCGCTTCGCTTCGCGGCGGAGCGGCAGCCAGATGTTTGTCGATTTTCATGTCAAAGTATCCCCGGATATCACAGTAGAACAAGGCCATGTCATAGCCTCCGAGGTCGAGCGCCGTCTGCGCGACGCCTTCGGCGACAGGCTTGTGGCAAATATCCATGTGGAGCCGTACCGCGGACAGCCTGTCGATGCAAATAATATGTGTAAGTAAACAACAGCATAAGCACATACTTGCGAAATGTCACAATGTAGATTTATCAACAAATTCGCGGCAGCGTGTGTGGCTATGGCCATTCTCGCCGCATGCTCTACCGACAAAGAAAAACCTATTCAGGAATACATAACCGAGGACACCTCGATGGCGGCCATGGTAAATCTCGATATGGTTTTCCGCCAGGCTGGCCTCCCTTTCGGAAAGGGGCAGACACTTGACGAAGCCCGAGAAAGTATCATGTCCCTCGCTACCGGTTCCTTTATGTCCGACCAACTTGAGCCGCTCGTAAGCGCTCACGCGATTGATACGAGCCAACTGTTGCTGTTGAAATCCGGCGACAGTAAAGCCGAGATTGCCTGCGTTCGCGTAGCGGACGAGGATGCGTTTGACAGTGTGACCGGCGACGAGGGCTATACGGCCAAGGCAGTCCGTGTCGGTAGCCTTTGCTTCCTGTCGGAAAGCGGGTCCCCGATTGAAAGGCTGTTGGCCGATGTGGAAAAAGAACAGCCCGAGAGCCTCGCGGCTGTCAAAGAATTTCTTTCCGGCGCAAATGCTGCGAATATAGTTTACCATTCCCCGATGAACCTCGGGAAGGAACGCGTTGAATGGATTACAGCTACCTTTTCCGCAGCCAACGATATATTGTCGGCAGAAGTCCAGGCACTGGACGGCGAAACCAACTATGTTAATTTCGGGGACCTATTCGGCGAAATCGACCCGTCGATTCTCGGATTCATACCTTCCGACGCGGTCGCGGCCGCCTCGTTCGGCCGTCCTGCCGGCGACTTGCGCTGGCTCGACAAGGTTATCGGACAAAGCGCGGGAGTATCAACCTCGGAACTAAGGGGCACCTCGGCTCTCTCGCTCTCGCTCGCGGGAAGCGTCGACAATCTTCGCACTGCCGGGCCGGAAGCATACAACATACAGTTTGTCACCGCCGTTGATGATACCGGAAAGCCGGACATTGCCGCCAAATTCGCCGAGCGATACCCCGCCGCCAAAAGCATTGACGGGCAGCGTGTAGGTTCGGAATATGGATGTGACATTTACGCGGCCGGTGTCGACGGTTACTTCGCGATTTCGCTCAACCGGCCCGTGTCTCCCGCTTATGGTAATGACCTCGCTCCATATTTCGAGGGGAAGCGATTCGCCGTGGCTATTAATATCCCGTATGGGAGTTCCTTGATGAAGGGGCTCGGGCTCTCGTGCGGGGTGTCACTGAACATCGGTTGCACCTCAAACATGCTGAAAGCGCGCCTACGCTTCAACGGCTCATCAAAGCCGGCTTTGCAGACATTGGCAGAGTTTGACAGCGACCTCACCGAGTTCATAGCCGTCGCCCCGTCGCTCCTTATGTAGCATATCAATGGAAATAGACCGAATCCAGCTCGAAAACGTGCTTCCCGAGGTGTTTGCCGCGGGCATAGCCCCCCGCCGAGAGTCTGAAATATGGATGCTTGACCTGTCCTTTGAAAAAGGGAGGCGTTATCTGGTTTCCGCATCGTCAGGAGCCGGCAAGACATCGCTCTGCGCCTATATATGCGGCATCCGGTCTGACTACCGGGGCAGAATAATGTTCGACGGGAGGGATATACGGACAATTTCGCAGGCCGGTTGGAACGACATCCGCCAATCGGCAATAGCGTGGCTCCCGCAGGACGCGCGCCTCTTCCCTACCCTGACCGCAGTTGAGAATGTGATGTTAAAGGCTTCGCTGACAAAATATAGAAACGAGAAAGAAGCGCGCCGGATGCTTGCCGAGCTCGGACTGGAACCCTTCGCTGACCGACAGGCAAGACTTCTTTCAGCCGGTCAGCAGCAACGCGTGGCGGCTGTGCGCGCGATTTGCCAGCCGTTCTCCTTCCTTTTGCTCGACGAGCCGGTAAGTCATCTTGACGAAGCCGCCAACAGGGCGCTTTCAGAAATGATTGACGCCGAGGTGTCGCGTCAGGGAGCCGGAATCATAACGACCTCTGTCGGCAACGACCTGCTTCTCGAGACTGATTCCGTTTTATGCTTGTAGGATTCCGAATCAAGAGTATTTGACTATGAAACGCGACATACGGCACCGGCTTCTCTGGAAAGTGCTGAAAGCAAATATCAGCATATCGCAAATCGCCGGATACGCCCTGGCGTTGTTCGCCGGAATGACTGTCGTGGCGCTCGCCGCGGCCCTTTACGGCGACGGGATGCGCGTAGCCCGTGCGAATGGCTCCGACAATATTTTTCCTGCCGGTTTTGTGGTCCTGTCAAAACAGAGTCAATCTTCGCCGTTGTCTCTACTCGGGGAGCGCCAAGGCTTTACTGAGGAAGAGATTGACGCGCTCACCGGACAGCCTTGGATCAAGCGGTGCGCCCCCTTTGAATCCTCCCGTTTTGACGCGTCTGTTTCAGCGGATTTCGGAGCATCCCGGTTCTCCACGGCAATATTCTTTGAGGCGGTCCCCGACGACTTCTTCGACTCTCTTCCTAAAGGATGGGTTTTCAACCCGTCATCACCCGAAGTCCCAATCATACTTCCTGCTGATTATCTCGCTATGTATAACCTCGGCTTCGCACCCGCTCGCGGGCTTCCCCGGCTTTCGGAAAAAATGATTATGCGGATTCCTGTCAGTGTCTATATTTCAGGCGAAAAAGGGATGGCTACGCTTCGGGGGCGCATCGCCGGGTTTTCTAACAGGCTGAACACGATAGCCGTACCTCTCGGATTCCTGAAATGGGCCAACCAAACATACGGCTCGGAGTCCGCACCGGCACCTTCGAGGCTGATCGCGGAGACCGTCGGAGGAAAGGAAGCTGACGCGGAGGCATATTTCAGGAAGAACGGAATAGACGCATCAGGCATATCCGGGGAGACATCGCGCCTTACAACCATAGTCCGGGGCGTGACTGGCGTAGCGGGGGGTGCGGGATGCGCCCTGTGTCTGCTGGCGTTCCTAATTATGTCGATTTCCCTGAGATTATTGGTGCAGAAGAATAAAGACGCGATCAACGACCTGCGGCGACTCGGTCTCCCCGCAGGAGAAATCGCAGGAATCTACAGGCGACTTGTTGTCGCTGTAAACGCGGCTGCTCTCCTGGGCGGGTTGACCGTGCTGTATGCTACCGCACCGATGTGGCATCAGACAATGCTCACCCTCGGCGTGACTCCCGCGTCGATATTCCCCGCCGCCATAGCCACGATTGCCGTCGCCGCTATGCTCACAGTAGCTTCCTGCTTAAGCCTGGGCGCCCTGATTCGGCGAGCATGAGCGCTGTAACACATCCGTAACGTCAAGCGGCTCATTATCTATAATGGCTAAATGCCACAGAAATAGAAATATAGATGTTATTTGACACATATTAATATAAAATACTTTGTATTTTAACATCGCTTAACGCAACTCGCATCACTAATATTATTACTTTTGCAGCAAATTCAAAGATGACAATTTGGCTACAACGGTAAGAGCCCAGATGTCCCCCTTTGACCGACATAGAAAACATATTTAACAAACCAACATATAATTCGCATTAGATTTATCATCATTAACCACCAAAGTTCTTCTTATCCCCCACTTTAATATCTGAAAACCGAGTCCGACAACATTTAACCAATTGCTAACAATCTATCCCGGCATACCAACTTCCGATTGAACAATCCGCATTTTTTCCGTTGAGCTAAGCTCACGACCATCCGGGAATCTTTCTAATATTGTCGCGACTAAACCTCTCTCAGTGGACCGGCAGGCAACATCCATCCAAACCGCCATATTCAAGTAGCCTGCCGGTCCACATTCTATCATTTTTCAGCCATAATTCAATGTTTTATTGCTTCGTAGGCTTGGCCGTCTCAATCAAACTCGTTAAATTTGTAACCAGTCTTAACTATAAACCTTCATTACAATGACTGCCTGGATTATTTGGCTCATACTTTGCGGCGCATTGCTTCTTTTGGAACTGCTTACCGCGTCACTTGCCGCCCTATGCGGCGCGTCGGGCTGTCTTGCCGCCTTTCTGTTTGCCGTTTTCGGCGCGAGCGTCGAAGCGCAACTGATCGCGGCCGCAGTCGGCACAATTCTCGCCCTCATCTTCCTCTCCCCGCTGGTAAACCGTTATCGCTCGCGACACAGGAAGGACTCGCCGGCCATGAACACCAACATGGACGCTCTCATAGGACGCACCGCTACCCTTTCGCGCGATATTACCGCCGACGCGCCCGGACGCGTACGGATCGACGGCGACAACTGGCAGGCCCGTTCAGTGTCCGGCGTTCCCCTCCCCAAGGGCACAATGGTCAAAGTCACCGGCTACGACTCGATTATACTAACCGTAAAGCCGGCTGACTGATTTTTCAGACGCAAATATACAACACATATGACAACATTCTCAATCACAATGCTCTGCGTGGTGGGATTTCTGCTGATTCTCACCATAGTGGCCGCGGTAAAGATAGTGCCGCAGTCGGAAACCCGCGTCATCGAGCGCCTGGGCCGCTTCCATTCAGTGCTCAATCCGGGTCTTAACATAATCTGGCCTTACATCGACAAGCCGAAGGTGGTCTATACGCGCCGTATCGAATCCAGCATCAATGGCAAGACAATCGTGCGTATGACCCAGTCGGCGGCAATCGACCTCCGAGAGCAGGTATATGACTTCCCCTCGCAACAGGTTATCACAAAGGACAACGTGACTACGGAAATCAACGCCGTTCTCTACTTCCAGATTGTCGACGCGAAAAAAGCGGTTTACGAGATTGACAACCTGCCCAACGCGCTGGAAAAACTAACTCAGACCTCGCTTCGTAACGTTATCGGCGAGCTTGAGCTTGACCAGACGCTGACTTCCCGCGACACAATCAACTCAAAACTTCAGACCATCCTCGACGACGTCACCAACAAATGGGGTGTCAAAGTAACCCGCGTCGAGCTTCAGGACATAACACCTCCCAAGAGCGTCCGCGAAGCGATGGAGAAGCAGATGCAGGCGGAGCGCAACCGTCGCGCCGAAATTCTGAACGCCGAGGGCCAGAAGACATCTGAAATTCTGCGGTCCGAAGGCGAGAAGGTCTCACAAATCAACCAGGCGGCCGCCGTCAAGGAAGCCGAAATTCTCCGGGCCGAAGGTGAGGCGCGGGCAAAGGTGCTGAAGGCGGAGGCGGAGGCCGAAGCGATACGCCGCGTCGCTGACGCCATCCAGGGCACCAATACCAACCCAGCCACCTATATGATTGCCACCCAGTACATTTCGACACTCGCCGAAATGACTTCCGGCAAGGACAACAAGACGGTATACATCCCCTATGAAGCTTCGTCGGTTCTCTCCTCAATCGGCTCCATCTCGACCCTCTTCCCCAACAAGGGAGCGTAAACCAACCCAAAGGGAACCGCATTGCCTTTCATAGCACGCGCTAACGAACCTATACAACAATTCACAAATGAAACGCTTTGTATTCTTCTGGTTATTACCCATTATCGCGGTTGCGCTCAGCAGTTGCGATAATGACGATGACCAGCTCGATCCGAAACTAATTAAAGGGACCTGGGAAATGGCCGCGGATGATGATTCGGAATATACCGCGATATACACCTTTGAAACAGCGAAAGGCCTCAATAATTATGGGACTGTCGAGGTAATGATTATACCCGAGAACAGCTCCGTTACAGAGGGGATGATAACCCGCAGATATGACTGGCATGCCAGCGGCCCTCAAAACAACGGCGGCATACTTGACATAACTCTGACGCCTGCGGATGCCGCGGCCGACGACTCGTTCTCATACGAAATATACGTTATAACTCGTCTGACCTCCTCAAAAATGGACTGGAAAGGGTCCGAACCGAGTGACATAAAGGGTAAGTCGGTGAAGTTTATCCGCCGTTCGGACAAATAACCGCAAGCATTCCACAGTCGTCATATAAGCGACCTACTGAAAGAAAAAAGGTGGTGCACCAATAATCCGGTTCACCACCTTTTCTTATTTGTCCAGCCTTATTACGGCTGAATGTTTCAATTTCAGGAGGCAAGCGCCTGGGCAAGCTCCTTTTCTGACGGGTCGACTTTTACAATGATGCCCCGCTCGTCGATGATGAAAGTGCGGAGGCCGTCGGCCATTTCAAAGACTTCGCGAATAGCGCTCTCGGCTGTCGCGTCGCCAACATGGAACTGTGAGCTTTCATCGAGATTGTCAATCGCAGCAATCTCTTTCATCAGCTTCTCCGAGCGGTCGAGATTCACGGAGACAACCACGGTCTCGGAATCTTCGGCGGCGCGGCGCATCGCCGTCGCCAGGCGGTTTTGGTCAAGGCGCGACTGAGCGTCAGCGGCAGACCAGAATGAGAGAACCACCTTCTTGCCTCGCAGCCCGTCAAGAGCCAGCGAGCTGTCGGCACGCTCCAGCACCAGCGTGGGAGCCTCTGAGCCGATACGCGCCGAGCGGCGCACGTCGACAAACGCCGACATTGTGAGAAGCGTCAATACGAAGCTCACAATGATCAACATTGTTTTCTTCATTACTCAATTTTGAGGTTCATAATTAAGGAATCCGGCGGCACTTACCCGGAGTTTCCCGGTGTGTGTCAAAGCGGGAAACTTGTGTGAATTTAAGCAGTGGATTTCATCCGGCTTCCTTTGCCGATTTTCGGCTGCCCGGCAACTCTTTGCCCGGCATTACTAACTCATTTCGGGTGCAAAGTTACAAAATAATCGCGACGCAGCCAAATCGGCAGCCACGCTACCCCGTTATCACACACCATTTTACACAATTTAAACGTCAAAAATCCCGCTCAGAACCCGTATAACCCGCATTTTCGCTCAAATGCAAAACTTTGTTAAATCTAAGTTTGAAAATATGTTATACAGCATATTTTTCGCTGATTTTGTCAAGATTCCGCAGCAGGGATTATGCACAATAAAGCCGTATCGCAAAGCGATACGGCTTTATAAATCTGCGAACGTATTTCGGCTTTTAGCCTTGTATGGACGCGGCTTTATTTGCCGATGCAGTGGTAGATGATGCCCTGCTGGGCGAGGTCTTCCGCATCGTAGATATTGCGACCGTCAATGACGAGAGGTGAACGCATCGAACGGGTCACAACGCCCCAGGATGGGAGGCGGAACTGTTTCCACTCCGTCAGGAGCAAGAGGGCGTCAGCGTCAAGCACAGCGTCGTACATGTCCTTCGCGTATTCGACTTGGTCGCCAAGGCGCCGCCGACACTCATCCATCGCTACCGGGTCGAAGACCCGCACATCGCATCCGGCTCCGAGCAGGAGGTCGATAGTGACCAGCGAGGCGGCCTCGCGCATGTCGTCGGTTTCCGGCTTGAACGCAAGCCCCCATACGGCGATCCGTTTCCCGGCAAGATTCGCCTCGCCGCCATAGCAGGCGGCAAGCTTGCGGTACACAACCGATTTCTGCGCCTCGTTGACCTCCTCGACGGCGCTAAGCACTTTCATTTTATATCCCCGTTTCTCCGCGGTCTTTATCAGGGCCTTGACATCTTTCGGGAAACAACTGCCGCCGTAACCGCACCCGGGATACAGGAACTTGGAGCCGATGCGGGAATCGCTTCCGATGCCCTTGCGCACCATATTCACATCAGCCCCGACCAACTCGCATAGGTTCGCTATATCGTTCATAAAGGAGATACGGGTAGCGAGCATTGAGTTGGCCGCGTATTTGATCATCTCCGCCGACGGTATGTCGGTAAAGATAACGCGGAAATTGTTCAGCAGGAACGGACGATAAAGGCGGCTCATAAGCGAACGGGCCTGTTCGGAATCTACTCCGACGACTACCCTGTCGGGACTCATGAAATCCTTTATCGCCGCACCCTCCTTGAGGAACTCCGGATTAGAGGCGACATCAAAAGGAATCTCGACACCACGCTTCTCCAGTTCCTCGCGAACGGCCCGGCGCACCTTCGCGGCGGTTCCTACCGGAACGGTCGATTTGGTCACAAGCAGCGTGTATCGGTTTATGAGACGGCCAAACTCCCGCGCCACATCAAGCACATAGCGCAGGTCGGCGGAACCATCCTCGTCGGGAGGGGTGCCGACGGCGATGAATACCACATCGACATCGTTTATCACATCCGACAACGACGTTGTAAAACCGAGACGCCCCGCCTTCGTGTTGCGCAGGACCATTTCGTCAAGTCCCGGCTCATAAATGGGCACCTTCCCCTCGCGGAGGGCTTCAATCTTTGCCTTGTCAATATCAACGCAGGCTACGTTGACGCCCATTTCAGCGAAACAAGTTCCCGAAACGAGGCCGACGTAGCCTGTGCCTACGATAGCTATGTTCATTAGCTAAAAGTAACTTTTAAGCATTGGTCATTACCAGATGATAACCTGCTCCTCGGGGGCGAGGTAGAGCTTGTCGCCCTTCTTGATACCGAAGGCTTCGAAGAAAGGAACGATGTTGCGCAGGGTGACATTCACGCGGTTCTCGGCCAGGGAGTGAACGTCGCCGATTGTCAGGTTGCGCTTCTCCTCGTCGCGCATATTGGAAGCCCAGATGTTGGCGTAGTTGAGGTAGAATACCTGCTCGGGGGTATAGCCGTCGATTTTGGCATCCTCCGAGTTGATGTCGACACCTTTCTTCTTCTGCGAGTCGAGGAAGGCAGTGTGGCTGACGCGCAGACCGCCCTGGTCGCCGATGTTTTCGCCGAGGGTATAGGAGCCGTTAGCCATGAGGCCGGGGAGAATCTCTACTTTGTCAAACTGGTCGGCGAGCCCCTTTGTGAGTTTCTTGAACGCCTCGGCGTCTTCCGGTGCCCACCAGTTGGTCATATTGCCTTCGGCGTCGAAATTGCAGCCCTGGTCGTCGAAGCCGTGGCTCATCTCGTGGCCGATCACGACACCGATACCGCCATAGTTCTCAGCGTCGGTAGCTTCGGGGTCGAAGAAGGGGTTCTGCAGAATCGCGGCGGGGAACACGATTTCGTTAGCCATGGGGTTGTAATAGGCGTTCACCGTCTGCGGAGTCATACCCCATTCGGTCTTGTCGACAGGCTTGCCCCACTTGGAGAGCTCCTCTTTCTGGTGCCACATACCGGCGTTGTGCACATTCTGGTAGTAAGAGAGCGCGGGATCGATTTCCATCGTGGAATAGTCCTTCCACTTGTCGGGATAACCGATTTTTACCTTGAAGTTGTTGAGCTTGTTGATGGCGCGCAGCTTTGTCTCGTCGCTCATCCAGGGAAGATGGATGATATGCTTGCCGAGAGCGACTTTCAGGTTGCCGACAAGCTCAAGCATCTTCTCCTTGGAGCTTTCGGGAAAGAATTTCTCGACGTAAAGCTGGCCGATAGCCTCGCCCATGTAGCTGTCGGGCACGCCGAGGGCGCGCTTCCAGCGGGGACGCTGCTGCTCCACGCCGCTGCGGACTTTGGAATATTCGAAAGAAGTGTCAGTGAACTTGTCGCTCAGATAAGGAGCGGCTTGCGCGACATACTTCCAAAGATAGTAGTCCTTGATTTCACGGTCGGAAAGCGAGGCCATAAGGTTGTCGGCCTGCTTGACTGTGTTGATTTCAGTCACGATGAAGCTCTCGGGAGTAGGGATGTCCATCGTCTCAACAAAGAAACGGTCCCAGTTGATATGGGGGTACATCTCCTTAAGCTGGGCGAGAGAGCGGGGATTATACATCGCGGGAATGTTGCGGCTTTCCTCGCGGGTCCAGGTGGAATCGGCAAGAAGGGTCTCGATTTTCATGACATTCTTCATGATACGGTTGGCATCCTTCTTGGAATAGCCGGCATTGCGCATCTGGTCGACGATGAGTTTCTGATACGCGTCGCGGATACGTTTGTTCTCCTTGTCGTTCAGCAGGTAGTAGTCGCGGTCACCCATTCCGATGGAACCGCCGGTAACATACATGGCGTAGTTCTTGGAGTCCGCCATATCCTCCATGGGGCCGGCTCCGAAGAAAGGGGAAGAGTAGTTCTTGTGCATCCAGAGGAAGAGGTCTTCCATCCCTTCATGAGGAGTTTCCTCGATTTTTTTGAGGTCGGCCAGAATCGGGGTGGCACCTTCGGCGTTGCGGCGCACGGAGTCCATTCCCTGCGAGTAGAGCGTCCAGATTTTGAAGGCGTTCGAGCCTTTCTCGGGGTTGGTCGAGCCAAGGTTCAGAACGATGTCCTTGACGTTCTTCTCAGCCTCGTCGTTGAGGATGTTGAACACACCGTAGCGGGCGTATTCGGGGGTGAGGGGGTGGGCCTTCATCCAGCCGTTGTTAACGTGGTGGTAGAAGTCCTCGCCGGGCTTCACCGAGTTGTCAATGTAAGAGGGATTGACACTCTTCAGGTGCTGCTGTGCGGACATTCCCAAGGTTGCGAAAGCCCCCAGGGAAATCGCCAGCGCGGCGTTTCTAAATTTCATATGTGGTAATATTAGGGTTTATTTCAGTGCTTCGAGCGCGGCGCGGAGAGTCGCGAGACGCGATTCCGTGTCGGCCTGTTTGCGGCGTTCCGCGTCGATTACGGCGGCGGGAGCCTTGCTGACGAAACGCTCATTGGAGAGCTTCTTCATTACAGACGCGAGGAATCCTTCGTAATAAGCGATGTCCTTCTGCAGCTTGGCTCGCTCGGCCTCGATGTCGGTGTTGCCCGAGAGGGGAACATTGAACTCGTAGGTGCCGACAAGGAAAGTGCTCCCTGCGGCGTCCTTCTCGGCTTCGGCGTTGAGGGCGCTGAGGTTGGCGAGCTTGAGCACCACGGCAGCTACAGCCTCGTCGAGAGGCGACGCCCCGGTGCAGCGCAGTTCGAGCGGCTCCTTCGAGGGGATGTTCTTCTTGGCGCGGACATTGCGGACTCCGGCGATAACCTCTTTCGCGACCTCCATAGAGGCAAGCAGAGACTCGTCTGTTTTCGACGCCCGCGGAACAGGGGCGTACATGATTGACTCTCCATCGGCACGCTCCTCGAGGTTCTGCCATAGCTCCTCGGTAATAAACGGCATGAAAGGGTGCAGAAGACGCACCAGCGAGTCGAAGTAGCCGATTGTCGCGCGATAGCTCTCTCCATCGATAGCCTCGCCGTAGGCGGGCTTGACCATTTCGAGATACCAGGAGGAGAACTCATCGCGGAAGAGGCGGTAAAGCTCGTTCAGGGCTTCCGAGAGGCGGAACTTGCCGAGCAGGTCCTCGATTTCAGCAATGCTCTCAGAGAGCTTGCTGTCGAACCAGCGGGCGGCCGTGGCGGCAGCCGCGGAGCGCGGGGCTTTCTCGTCGACATTCCATCCCTTCACGAGGCGGAAAGCGTTCCAAATCTTGTTGCAGAAGTTACGGCCGTTCTCGCAGAGCTTGTCATCGAACAGGATGTCGTTACCGGCAGGCGCTGCCTGCATGAGGCCCATACGCACACCGTCGGCGCCGTAGGTCGCGATCAGCTCCAGTGGGTCGGGAGAGTTGCCGAGCGACTTGCTCATCTTGCGGCCGAGCTTGTCGCGCACGATGCCGGTGAAGTATACATTGTTGAACGGCTGTTTGCCGACATACTCGTAACCCGCCATAATCATACGGGCGACCCAGAAGAAAATAATGTCCGGGCCGGTCACGAGCGTGGCCGTCGGGTAGTAATATTTGATTTCCTCGTTGCCGGGGTTGTTGATACCATCGAAGAGGGTGATCGGCCAGAGCCAGGAGGAGAACCAGGTATCGAGCGCTCCCTCGTCCTGACGGAGGTCGCTGACGTCGATGTCCTGCTTGCCGGTCAGGGCGCGGGCTTTTTCAACCGCGAGTTCCGCGGTACGGGCCACGAATACCTGCTCCTCGCCGGTGGCTGGATCGGTATAGTAGTAGGCCGGGATGCGGTGGCCCCACCAGAGCTGGCGGCTGATACACCAGTCCTGGATGTTTTCCAGCCAGGTGCGGTAGGTATTCTTGTATTTCTCGGGAACGAACTTGATAATGTCGTCCATTACCGGGCTGAGGGATATGTCGGCGAAGTGCTTCATGTTGACGAACCATTGCAACGACAGCCTCGGCTCGATAGCGACCTTCGTGCGCTCCGAGAAGCCGACCTTGTTCACATAATCCTCAACCTTCTCCATCAGGCCGGCGGCCTCCAGGTCCTTCGCGATCTGGCGGCGGCAGTCGAAGCGGTCCATGCCGACGTACATCCCAGCGGTTTCGGCAACGGTGCCGTCCTCGTTGAAAATGTCGATTGTTTCGAGGTTGTGGGTCTTGCCCAGCATATAGTCGTTCTTGTCGTGCGCCGGGGTTACCTTCAGACAGCCTGTGCCGAAATCAATCTCTACATAGCGGTCCTCGATCACGGGAATCTCGCGGCCTACGAGGGGCACGATAACGCGCTTCCCTTTCAGCCAGGCGTTTTTCGGGTCCTTGGGGTTGATGCACATCGCCGTGTCCCCCATGATTGTTTCCGGGCGGGTCGTGGCGACTACGGCATACCTCCCTTCCGGATCGCCGGCGACCTTGTAGCGCAGATAATAGAGCTTCGACTGTTCCTCGACGAAATTCACCTCGTCGTCGGAAATCGCGGTACGGTTCTGCGGGTCCCAGTTGACCATGCGGAGGCCGCGGTAAATCAGACCCTTGTCGTAGAGGTCGCAGAACACCTTGGTGACCGCTTCAGAACGCTGTTCGTCCATGGTGAACGCGGTGCGGTCCCAGTCGCACGACGCTCCGAGCTTGCGGAGCTGCTGGAGGATAATGCCGCCATGGTGGCGTGTCCAGTCCCAGGCGTGTTCGAGGAACTGCTCCCGCGAGAGATCGGTTTTCTTGATGCCCTCGGCCGCGAGTTTCGCTATTACCTTGGTCTCGGTAGCGATTGACGCGTGGTCGGTGCCGGGCACCCAGCAGGCGTTCTTCCCCTCCATACGGGCGCGGCGCACGAGAATGTCCTGGATAGTCTCGTTAAGCATGTGGCCCATGTGGAGGACGCCGGTAACGTTAGGGGGAGGAATGACAATGGTGTACGGCTCCCTGGCATCGGGCACGGAGCGGAAAAGCTTGTGGCGCATCCAGTAGTCATACCATTTTTCCTCAGTATCTTTCGGAGAGTAGACGGTCGCTAATTCTTTCATTCCTTAATTTTATGTTATTTGGGTGCAAAATTACAAAAACTTCAAGGAAATTTCGCTAACTTTGCCCGTGAAACTGCATAATCACGCGCAGATTATGTCGGTTTATCCGCCTCAAAAATATCAAACAACAGAAATAATGAACAAAAGCACTTTCATCGCGATTACAATGTCAGCAGCATCCCTCGCGGGGCTGTCGGGTTGCGGCGGCGCTGCCGACTCGCAGCTTATCGACAAGCCTGATTACAGCAGCGAATCGGGTATCTTCGACATCGAGGCCCTCGAAGCTCTCGGCCGCGTCAGCGGGCCGCAGGTATCGCCCGACGGAACGAAAATACTCTACGGCGTAAGCTACGAGAGCGTCGAGCAGAACAAGAGCAACAACGAGCTGTATGTAATGAACATCGACGGCTCGGAACAGACGCGCCTCACCAAGACCCCCGGCTCGGAAGGGGGCGCCGTATGGATTGCCGGCGGGAAGCGCATCGCCTTTACAGCCGAGAGCGAAGGGAAACCGCAGCTCTGGGTAATGAACGCCGACGGCTCCGGCCGCAAAGTAGTGTCCGCAATGGAAAACGGTGTCGGCGGCTTCCTCTTCTCGCCCGACGGAAAGAAAGTGATTCTTGTATCGACCATCAAGTCGGTACGCACCGCGGCCGACGTATATCCCGACCTCCCCAAAGCCACAGGGCGCGTGATCGACGACCTGATGTACAAGCACTGGGACGAATGGGTTACCGAAATCCCCCACCCCTTCCTGGCAGATTTCGACGGCTCGAAACTCGACAACGTAAAGGACATTATGGAGGGGGAGCCGTTTGAATCCCCCATGAAGCCTTTCGGCGGAATCGAATCTTTCGCCTGGAGCCCCGACTCGCGCCGCGTGATTTATACCTCGCGCAAAAAAACCGGTATGGAATACGCCGTATCAACCAATTCCGACCTCTACATATACGACCTGGAGTCAGCCAAAACCCGCAACCTGACCGCCGGGATGATGGGCTACGACACCAACCCCGCCTTCTCTCCCGACGGAAAATATGTAGCGTGGCTTTCGATGGAGCACGACGGCTACGAGAGCGACAAGAACCGCATCTTCATCCTTAACAACGCGACCGGCGAGAAGACCGATCTGACAACCGACTGGGACTACACCGCCGACGCGATCGCCTGGGCTCCCGACAGCAAGAAAATCTACTTCCTGGCTGCTTACCAGGGTTGTACCCCGATTTTCAGTGTCGACATCGAGACCAAGAAGGTTGAGATGGTTACCGCCGGAACCGACATCGCCGACTACTGCGCTCTCGCTCCCACCCCCGACGGGAAGCAGGTAATCACGATGCGCCACTCGATGCTTTACCCTAACGAGATTTTCGCTGTTGCCGACGGCAAGGCTACCCCCCTGACCGCTGTCAACAAGGAGATTCTCGAGCAGATCGAGGCCCCGAAGGTCGAGAAGGTAATGGTTCCGACCACCGACGGCAAGCTGATGACAACCTGGGTGCTCTATCCTCCCAAATTCGACCCGGAAAAGAAATATCCCGCCATCCTCTACTGCCAGGGTGGCCCGCAGCAGGCAGTCAGCCAGTTCTGGAGCTATCGCTGGAACCTTATGCTAATGGCGTCCAACGGATATATCGTGATTGCGCCCAACCGCCGCGGCCTTCCCGGCTTCGGAACCGAATGGAACGCGCAGATTTCGGGCGACTACCCCGGCCAGAACATGCGCGACTATCTCTCGGCTGTTGACTTCATGAAGGAGAAGCCCTATGTCGACGGCGAGCATATCGGCGCTGTCGGCGCAAGCTACGGCGGCTTCTCGGTTTACATGCTTGCCGGCATCCACGAAGGCCGCTTCGCAGCGCTTATCGCACATGCCGGAATCTTCAACACCGAGGCGCAGTACCTCGAAACCGAGGAGATGTGGTTTGCGAACTGGGACCTCGGCGGCCCGTTCTGGGACAAGGACAACGCTGTAGCGCAGCGCACTTTCGCCAACTCGCCTCATAAGTTCGTCGACAAGTGGGACACCCCCATCCTCGTCACCCACGGCGAGTATGACTATCGTATCCTCTCCTCGCAGGGCGAAATGGCGTTCAATGCCGCCCGTCTCCGCGGAGTTCCCGCCGAGATGCTGATTTTCCCCGACGAGAACCACTGGATTCTGAAGCCACAGAACGCTATCATGTGGCAACGCGTATTCTTCCGCTGGCTCGACAAGTGGCTGAAAGGCATCGACTACGAGAACCCCTCCCCCTTCTCGACCGACGCTGCTGAGGCAGCCGTCGACGCAGCAGCCGAAATCGGCACAACCGACTGATACGCCACGAAAGACTTGATAGGAATCCCCGCCAAAGCCTTGTTTACCGGCTTTGGCGGGGATTATTGCGTAAATTTCGGCAATCGTTATACAAATCGCATATAATTTACGGAATTAATTGCGGTTATGGAAAATAAGCAGTATATTTGCGCTTGTATAGACCGACCCAAAAACGTCCGTCAACAGAATATAACGAAATCAAATATTAACCAATCATTTTTCAGGCATGAAAAAAATTTTACTATCCTCGCTGCTTCTCGTTGGTGCGATGTCGATGTCAGCCCAAAACTCGGCCGACTTCAACACGCTCAGTGGGAATACGTCTTATGGCAGCTACAAAACCACAAATGGCTGGCAGCTCACAAACTGCGCATGTATTACCAGCGGACTTCCATCCGAAGCTCCACAGGGCACTGTCGCTCCGACCTTAAACGGCAAAACTTCCGCCGTAGGTTCCATCACATCCCCGACTCTCGAAGGAGGCATCGGCACTCTGTCTTTCGATTATACCAATACATTTTCGGAAAGCAATGGAGTTTCCCTTCAAATTGACATCCAGCAGAACGGCAATACCGTCAAATCCGAGGTGTTAACCAACACCTCGGTAACACAGAATACCCTATACTCATTCACTTCACAGGCGTTTGACGTTGAGGGTGATTTTACTATTCTTATAAAGAATCTCTCACCTTCGAAAAGTACCAAAAACAAAGACCGCGTATCTATCTGGAACCTCACCTGGACCAGTTTCGGAGAGGGTCCGGCTGTTGCCACCCCGACTTTCGAGATGGTCGAGCAGGGAGAAGGATTCGTAGTCAAAATCAGCTGCGCGACCGAGGGGGCAGAAATCCGTTATACCGATGACGAAACAACCCCGACAGCAACTTCCACCCTCTATACCGCCCCCATCGAGTGCTGGATGGCGACTACCTACAAGGCTATAGCCATCAAGGACGGCGAAACTTCGAACGTGGCAACCTTTGCTGCAAATCCGCCATACGTTCTTGACGGATTCACCAACCTCTACGACTTCATGGGAAGTATGGAGCCCAACCAGAAAGTCCCCGTCATCATCAACGGCGGAATGACCGCCATCCACCAGTCCGGCAACTATCTGTTCCTCAAAGCGGGTTCCGGCTTTATGGCCTCTTATATGCTTGTCTATGGCAACACAGGCAAGACTCTCGCAAACGGTGACACGTTTAACCGCCTGGAGGGAAATTTCGAGGTTTACAACGACCAGCCCGAAATCACCTCTCCCAAGATTGTAGGCGATGTTACCGCCGGAACCGCGGTTGAACCGGACGTGCTTTATGACCTTTCCGAGGTAGCGCAGTACAATCTCAACCACTATGTTTCTATCGAGAACGTCAATATAACCGCGATTAACGGAAGCAGCGCGACCCTTACCGATTCCGAAGGGAACACATGCGCTCTTTTTAACCGCTTTGCAATCGAACTGAACGAGGAAGAAGGCTGCAAGATAATCGGCTTCGTTACAAAGAACAAAGGCGTGATGCAGATTTGGCCTGTCGAAATAGTAGGAGGCAAAGTCGTTGTTGCCGCTCCGACATTCACCCCAGAAAGCGGTTCTTCGATTCCAGCGCAGACCGAAATCGTAATCACCGCCGAGGAAGGCGCTGAAATCTACTACAAGGTCGATGGCCGCGACGAGGACTTTATCCTTTACGAAGGCTACGAATACGCGATGACTCCCGGCACTCTTACCATCAAGGCTTATGCCAAGGTAGGAGAAACTGTAAGCGAAACCGTTACCGCGACATATACCGTTACCAAACCCTCTCCCGAACTCGCCTGGATAAACTCTGAAGGCGAGCCTGTTTCCGAAGTAATCTGGGTAATCGACGGAACTCCCGAACAGCAGATTCTCCCCGAGCCTTACGGAATGATCATGGGCGAACCGACCCTCACATCCAGCAATCCCGAAGTAGCCTCGATTAACATGGAATATATGAGTATCGAAGTTCACAAGGTCGGCGAGACAACAATCACCCTGGCTGTCGAAGAAACCTACCAGTATGCAGCCGGTGAAGCATCGTTCGTGCTGAAAGTGATCTCCAAAGAGGACGCTCAGAACATCACCGCGGTTGTCGAGTTCTCCAACCCCAACAACAAGGGCTTCGGCGCATCTGCCAAAGAACAGAATTGGGAGACTACCGACGGCGCGTTCATCTTCAAGGCGATAGCCGCCGTTAGCGGTAACACGTATCCCGCCGTAGCTGATGGCCAGCTTAAACTTTACGGCTCCTCCAATAACACAATCACTGTGACAGCTCCCACTGGATACAAGATTAAAGAGGTATCCTTCAACAAGGCCACCGGTCACAAAGACTATCAGGACTGGCTTCCGACAGTTGATGGTGAAGCATGCACAGTTGAAGAGGCTGCAAGTCAGGCTGATGCAGTCACAATCACATGTGGCTATTCGCTTCCTACCGCTGCTGAACAGGTAATTATCGGATGCGGAGGTTCTACCAAGCATATCCGCCTGAACAGCATCTCGTTCGTTCTTACCGATGCGCCTTCCGCAATTGAAGGTGTAGAGGCTGAAGCGGCTGAAGGCGTAGCCGAATACTACAACCTCCAGGGCGTACGCGTCGAGAACCCCGCCGCCGGGCTTTACATCCGCCGCCAGGGTGACAAAGTCGCCAAGGTCATCATCCGCTAAACGCGATAAATCTCAATCATAAAAAGACCGCCGGAGAAACGTCCGGCGGTCTTTTTTTGTCTTCACATTGCTCGTTAGCCGAGATGGCCGACCTCGTATTGCAGCAGTTCCAGGAACCGGGCCGCATGCGCGCCGTCCATCTGTGTATGATGGAACTGGAACGAGACCGTCAGCTCGTATTTGAACCATCGCCTCCGATAGCGGCCCCATATCAGAAACGGATTGTTAAAAATACCGCTATACATACCGATAGCGCCATCCACAGAATATTTGGCGAGGGCCGAAGTGCCGATAACCATTCTGTCGGTCACGTCGTGATTCTCGCAAGTCGATGCCACACGCTCTGTCAGGCGAAGATAGTCGATGTTGAACTGATTTAAATCCTCTGAAAACGGGATGTCGCAGGAGCTGACCTCTCCACGAGAGTCCGCAACAATAGTATTGACCGCCAGGGAATCGTAGCGAAACAGCTTGTCGCCGACGGGAAGCATATAAAATTCCTTAATCGCCGAAGCCGCCTTACCCACGCACCAGCACATCAGCATATTGAATTTCAAACCGCGCCGTCGGCTTACAAGCCGCAAACGGGTTACATCGACCGTGCGGAGGAAAGTCACCATCGGCATCGGAGCCTTCATCCACATCTCAAAAGCATAAGCCCGGCTCGTTTCCGCCGGATTAATCTCGCTGACCATAAGTACCTGTTATATAAACTCCCTGCAAATTTTCGTAAAAAAGGGTGACAAAGATAGTGATAAAACGCCAAAACTGCAAGTCGCTTTTGAAAACCGCCCCCAACTCTACAACCCGCTCTCATGAACAAATCATATGATTTCCTTCTTGTAGTTAATAGGAATGAATGATAATATGAAGGAAAGAACGATTTATGGACAGTTTTACAGTTGGGTTGAGAAGCAGCCGGAAGCCGTTGCCGTAAGCGAGGACGGACGATCGGTGACATACCGCGAACTTGACGGTATGGCAAACGACATAATGGCGAAATTCTATTCCAAAGGGGAATCGTTTGTAGGAATCGTCATGAGTCACGGCATAGAGATGATTGCCGCAATGCTTGCCGTCCTGAAAAGCGGTGCGGCATATGTCCCGGCAGAGCCATCACTTCCGAAAGAGCGCATAGAGTACATGATGCGCACAGCGGGAGCGCGACTCGTCATCACAGACGAGTATTGCCGGAATCTGCCCCACTCCCGGCCGATGCCTGATCGTTCTAACGGAAACGGGATAGCATACGTGTTGTACACATCCGGTACAACAGGGCGTCCGAAAGGTGTCGTAGTGGAAAACCATAGCGTCGTTAACTACGCTGAGGCTTTTGAGCATGAATTTCATACGGGATTCGGGGACGTCATGCTGCAATATTCGATTTGCTCGTTCGACATATTCGTAGAGGAGGTATTCACCACTTTGCTCAACGGCGCAACCCTCGCCATCCCCTCGAAAGAGGTCCATGAAGGCACCATCGGAGACCTTATGGCCTTCTGCGAACGCCATGGGGTCACGGCTATAAGCGGATTCCCCTATCTGCTCGCCGACATGAATCGCTATAAGTGCTATCCGTCGAAACTTCGGCTGCTTATAAGCGGTGGCGATGTGATAAGGGGGGCATACGTCACCTGGCTGAAGAATCAGGATTTCGCTATCTATAACACATACGGGCCGAGCGAGACGACGGTCTGCGCAACATATTACCGCGTAGATAACGCGCACCCGCTCGACGACGGCACCTATCTCATCGGCAAGAGTATCAAGGGCGTAGAGGTAAAGATACTTGACGACAGTATGAACGAGGTTCCTGATGGCAAGACAGGGGAAATATGTATTTTAGGCGAGGGTGTCTCGCGGGGCTATCTCGGCAACCCGCCGGAACAGGCCAACTTCGTAACGCTCGACGACGGCACGCGGATGTACCGCAGCGGCGACCTCGGCTATCGCATGTCGGACGGGAATATCGCGTTTCTCCGCCGAAAGGACAAACAGGTAATGATTCTTGGCCGACGCGTAGAGCCGGAAGAGGTGGAGAACGTGCTGAACGAATCGCCGTGCGTCGAGCGGGGCGTAGTCCGTTCGTTCACCGACGAACAGGGACTCGCCTACCTGACGGCGTATTTCGTGCCCTCCCACAAAAATTGCCAGCTCAGCAGGATAAAGCGGTTCCTGCGCTCGCGTCTTGCCGATTTTATGGTGCCTGAATTTTTCGTTAAAATGGACGATATACCGCTGACGGCCCGCGGAAAGGTCAACGACAGGGCGTTGCCGGTAGTAATGAAAGAGGGTGAAACGGAATGAACGTTACAATAAAAGAGATAAAGAATCTCGACACGCTGTTGAATTGGCGCGGAGAGGTGATTGCAAACGTGTTTGGAGTTACGGCGACCCGGGAACTAATGGACGCCAACCGCCGGTATTACTCCGAACACTTAAACGACGGCACACACATAGCTCTCGAAGCCGTGGGGGAAGATGGTCCGGCGGGGTGCGGCGCCATCTGTCTGACAGAGGAGCTCCCCTCCCCTGACAATCCATCGGGGCGTTGCGCCTACCTGATGAACATCTATGTGCGCGACAGGTTTCGGAACCGCGGCATCGGTCATTCAATAGTGCGCCGCCTTGTGGAAACCGCCTGCGAACTTGGTTGCGACAAAATATACCTTGAAACAACCGACGGAGCGAAATCGTTATACAATAGCATCGGGTTCAAAGAATTGCCCGGCATTATGAAATATGCAGACGTTCACAATAGCGAATCTTAAAATAAACGCCGCAGGTACTTCGCGGAATCGGATATGCTATATCCTTTATCCCGTCGATTCGTTGGAGGGCCTGATAGAGGAGGCGGCGAGAAAGTTCGGAATATCAATCGTTATGGTCGCCGGAGTGGACTGGGACGATGACCTCACTCCCTGGCCAGCGAAAGGAGAGCCGCCTGGATGCCCTGATTTCAAGGGGAATGGACAAAGTTTTCTCTCAAAGCTGACCGACACCGTGTTACCCGAGACCGAAAAGCGGCTGAACATGGCGAAAGACACCGAGCGCACATTGGCGGGAGTTTCCCTTTCCGGCCTGTTCTCTCTATGGCAGTGGATGCTCAACGACTCTTTCGACAATATCATAAGCCTTTCCGGCTCATTCTGGTACGACGGCTTCGCTGAATGGATTCAATCTCAGCCGCTCCCGCATAAAACCGGAAAGGCATATTTCCTGCTTGGCGACAAAGAAGCGAATACAAACGTCAAGGCATTCCAGCCCGTGCAGACCGGCACGGTTGAAATAGCCAATTACCTGCAATCCGGAGGCATAACCACCCGTTTCGAGCTTGTCCCGGGCAATCACTGCCAAAACGGAGGCCAGCGCCTTATGAGGGCGCTGGCCTGGATGTTCGGGTGATATCACATTGTCAGTGGAACACGAAGCAGCAAGGCACCTGACAATATATTTGACAGAATAGTGGCCGAAAAATATAAATATGACTACATTTGTTCGCGATAATCATATTATGCGAATTTATATAGCCTCGACGTTACACGCCTTACGGAATAATCGGCAATTTTAGCTTATGTTCAGGCTTTTTCCGAAAGCTCGAGCCAGCGCATCTCCTTTTCGTCGAGGAGCTCGCTGACCTCTGAGAAACGCGCGGCTTTGGCTGAGATATCGGCACATTCCGCGCCTGAAGCGAACAGGGCTTCCAGCGACCGCTTTTCTTCGGTGAGCGCCGCGATTTCCTTTTCAAGTTCCTCAAATTCCCGCTTTTCCTTGAATGTCAGTTTGGGAGCGCGTTCGGTACGCGTTTTTTGAGGAGCGGAGGAGGACTGTTTCTCAGCCTCCTGTGATTTCATACGGGTGTCTCGCTCTTTGCGCCAAAGCGAATAGTCGGTGTAACTGCCGGGGAAATCCTTGATTACGCCGTTCCCCTCGAACACGAAAAGATGGTCGGCCACTGAGTCAAGGAAATATCGGTCGTGGGAAATCACAATCAGACACCCCTTGAAATCCGCAAGGTAGTCTTCAAGTACGCCGAGTGTCGCGATATCGAGGTCGTTGGTCGGCTCGTCGAGAATCAGGAAGTTAGGAGAACTCATAAGCACGGACGCGAGGTGCAGCCTGCTCCGCTCCCCTCCGCTGAGCTTGCAGATATACTTCTGCTGGTCGGCGGGAGTGAACAAAAACCGGGTAAGGAACTGCGACGGGCTCATGCGTTCGCCGCCGTTGAGAACCACCTCCTCCGCCTTCTCCGTTATCGCGTCGATAACCTTTTTCTCGGGATTGAAATCAATTCCTTCCTGGCGGTAGTAACCGAAACGCACGGTTTCGCCGATTTCAAAATGCCCCGAGTCGGGTTGTGTCAGTCCCTGAAGCATTTTGATAAAAGTTGATTTCCCCACGCCGTTTCCCCCGATAATGCCTACCTTCTCGCCCGGAGCGAAAACATAGCTGAAATCGTCAAGCACGACCTTCTCGCCGAATCGCTTGCTTACGTTTTCAGCCTCGAATATCTTTGAACCTATGCGGGAAGACTTTACCGAGAGGTTGACATCCTTTTCGGCCGCCCGCCGCCGGGCTTTCTCTTTAAGGTCATAGAAAGCGTCGATGCGGTACTGGGCCTTTCCGGCTCGGGCCTGAGGCTGGCGCCGCATCCATTCCTGCTCTTTCCGAAGAAGGTTGCGCGCCCTGGCGACTCCGGCTTCGGCCGCCTCGAGACGCTCGCGGCGACGGCGCAGGAAGTTGGCGTAATCGCCCGTGTAGGAATATACCTCTCCCCGGTCGATTTCAACAATGCGCGAGCATACCCGGTCGAGAAAGAAACGGTCATGGGTAACCATCAGAAGAGTGACCCGCGACCGGGAAAGCGTCTGTTCCAGCCATTCGATAGCGGGTATGTCAAGATGGTTCGTCGGCTCGTCAAGCAGCAATACCTGTGGTTCCGCCGCCAGCACGCAGGCCAGGGCGATACGTTTGCGCTGCCCTCCCGACTGAGTCGCGACTGACGCCTCCGTGTCAGAAATGCCAAGCTGCGTCAAAAGCCGCCGCAGCCTCGACAGCAGTTCCTCCCGGCCTTCGGCGTCAAGTCCGGCAAGCGCTTCAGTGACGGGATGGTATCCGATAGCCGCCTCCCATACCGAGAGTTCCGGCGGAAGCTCCGGCGACTGGTCGAGGAACGCCACCCCGCAGCCGGAGGCCGTCGTCACAGTCCCAGAATCGACATCCTCCAGCCCGACGAGGCAGCGCATAAGCGTGCTCTTGCCCGAGCCGTTGCGGGCAACAAGTCCCACCTTGTCCCCCTCGTTCAGTCCGAGAGAGACGTCGGCAAACAGCATCCTGTCGCCATAACTCTTTGTAAGTTTCTCTGTTTGAAGAAGAATGCCCATGTCTGAGTAGTCGGAGTCCCGCATATGCCGCGTCGAGACGCGATGCGTATACCGGGGAAATTCTGATGAGTATTCAATAAAACTATCGCGAATTTACGAAAAACCGCTCAAAAATTTTGCTATTCCGAAAAAACTCCCTACCTTTGCATCCGAAATCAGCGCCGCCCCGCCTCCGGGCTAAACAGCGGCGCGCCACCAATGGAGAGGTGGGTGAGTGGCTGAAACCACCAGTTTGCTAAACTGACGTAGGAGCAATCCTACCACGAGTTCGAATCTCGTCCTCTCCGCCAAAGAGCCGTAAGTCAATAACTTGCGGCTCTTTGGCTTCTGCGCTGAACACAATAACCCCGCTAAGATGCTGTATTGGCGGGATGCGATAGAAAAACTCCCTATAACGGGTCAAGCCGAAATTTCGGTGCATTTGTTAAATCCGGGCGAATGGAGTGTTAAAAATTAGGCGTATAGCTTGACGA
>ERZ808035.252-NODE-252-length-58887-cov-5.353749_pt1 | contig 58887 bp, 46 predicted proteins | sample MGYA00380189_ERZ808035 | MGnify/ENA primary metagenome ERZ808035 (study PRJEB31490, sample SAMN06133407) | mouse gut metagenome | isolation source: M5_1 | host: mice | place: China: Chengdu | collected 2015-05 ... | reverse complement strand
CCTGCCGTCATGCGCTTTTCGACGCATGCCCCAAGGCTGACAGCCTCATAGATGTCCTCCCCGAATACCGGTGATATCTTCCGGTATTCTTCTAAAGGCAAGTCCGCAAGCCCAATCTTCTTCTCCATACATGTAAGCACCAGCCGCCCTACGATCCCGTGCGCGTCCCTGAAAGGCACGCCGTGGTTCACAAGATAATCCGCCGCATCAGTGGCATTGGTAAATCCCTGTTCTGCGCTCTCCTTCATCCGCTCCTTTTGAAACTGTATCGTGCGGAGCATCTCTGCGAAAAGCGTAAGACATCCTTTCACATTATCAATGGCATCGAACGCCCATTCCTTATCTTCCTGCATGTCCTTATTGTAGGCAAGGGGAATCCCCTTCATCGTGACAAGAAGCGCGTTCAGCGCACCGTACACCCGCCCTGTCTTGCCCCGCACCAGCTCCGCGATATCCGGATTCTTCTTCTGAGGCATAATGCTGCTTCCCGTAGAATAGGAATCGTCAATCTCAACGAACTGGTATTCATTCGTATTCCAGAGAATGATTTCCTCACAGAACCTGCTTAAATGCATGGCGATAATCGACATTGCCCCAAGGAGCTCCAGAAGATAATCTCTGTCCGCCACCGAATCCATGGAGTTTAAGGTCGCGCCGTAAAAGCCAAGAAGTTCGGCTGTATATTCCCGATCCAGGGGATAGGTGGTTCCCGCCAGAGCACCCGACCCCAGGGGACAGTAATTCATTCTCTCATATATATCTGCCATACGCTGCCTGTCACGTTTAAACATCTCAAAATAAGCGCCGATATGATGTGCCAGCGTTACCGGCTGGGCTTTCTGCAGATGTGTAAAGCCCGGCATATAAGTATCCGTATTGTCTTCCATGATCTTTAAGAGTGTGCATAAAAGTTCTTTCACAAGTTCATCCACCTGTAGCACTTCCAGACGGACGTACAGCCTCATATCCAGAGCCACCTGGTCGTTACGGCTTCTGCCCGTATGCAGCTTCTTGCCGTCGTTGCCGATCCGCTCAATCAGGTTGGCTTCCACAAAGCTGTGAATATCCTCATATTCATCTGTGATCTTAAGCCTTCCTTCCTCCACATCCCTGCGGATTCCGGCCAGACCTTTCAAAATGGAATCCTTCTCTTCTTTTGTCAGGATTCCCTGCTTTGCAAGCATGATCACATGCGCAATGCTGCCGTCGATGTCCTGGCCGAAAAATTTCTGGTCAAAAGAAATCGAAGCGTTAAAATTATATACAAGTTTGTCCGTTTCTTTCGTGAAACGTCCGCCCCATAACTGTGCCATGCGATACTCCTCCACTATTATTAAATCTGAATTTGATGATACCACAAAATACTTTTCTTTTCAATCAAAACACATATTTTCTTATAATTCATAGAATATCGTATAACCATAAGGAGTTGTTGTTCTATGCAGCCAATACTATCATTACAGGGGATCTCCTATTCTTATCACAACCTGAAAGGAGAAACGCCTGCTCTGTCCGATATATCATTTCAGGTCGCCCATGGAGAATTTCTGGCCATTGTGGGACCCAGCGGATGCGGCAAATCGACACTTTTATCTATCATTGCCGGCCTGCTCACACCGGAATCAGGTTCTCTGTCCTACAGAGGAAAATGCCTTGCGGACTGCGGAACCGAAGATACTGTCAGAATCGGCTATATGCTTCAGCGGGACCATCTGTTTGAATGGCGTACCATCTATCAGAACGTCACCCTCGGTCTGGAACTCAACCACGCCCTGACCCGTGAAAATCAGGATTATGTCCTCAAGCTGCTTGAGGATTACGATCTCTATGCATTCAAGGACAAGAAACCCTCTGAACTGTCCGGCGGAATGCGTCAGCGTGCCGCCCTGATCCGTACCATGGCGATCCACCCCGACCTGCTCCTTCTGGATGAACCATTCAGTGCCCTGGATTCCCAGACAAGACTGAATGTTTCCGCAGATATCGCCCAGATTATACGGAATACAAACAAAACGGCCGTTCTGATCACCCATGACCTGTCAGAAGCCGTCACCCTGGCCGACCGTGTGCTTGTCCTCTCCAAACGGCCCGCCAGCATCAAATGTGAGATGCCCATTCAGTTTTCTATCGACCGCCGGGATCCTATGGCAGTCAGAAACACTGCAGAATATCAACTCTATTTCAATCACTTGTGGGAGGTGTTGACGAATGAACAATCCGTTTTCCAGACGGCCTGATAACATGTCTGCTGATCAATATGCATTTCTCAAAGCCCATTGGCGGCACCATCATATCATCAGTCTGGCGAGACTGCTTCTGATCGTTCTGTTTCTCGGACTGTGGGAACTGGCCGCCGGGCGGCAGTGGATCGACGTCTTCTTTTTCAGCAGTCCGAGCGGTATCGTGTCTTATTTGTATCAGATGTTTCTGGATCACTCTTTCTTTCTCCATACAGGTATCACACTTCTTGAAACGGTAGCCAGTTTCCTGTTAGTCACGCTGCTCAGTCTGCTCGCCGCAACGCTGCTCTGGTATGCAAACAGCCTTGCCGAAGTCCTTGAACCATATCTGGTAGTCCTTAACTCCCTGCCGAAATCAGCCCTTGCACCGCTTTTGATCGTCTGGCTGGGCACCGGAACGAATACCATCATCGTGGCCGGTATTTCCGTGGCTGTCTTCGGCTCCATCATCAGCCTGTATACCGGTTTCAGTCAGTCAGACCCGGAAATGCTGAAACTCATCCATACGCTGGGCGGCAGCCGGCTGGATGCACTCTTCAAGGTCATTCTTCCCGGCTCTGTCCCTCTGATCATAAGCAACATGAAGGTCAACATCGGGCTTTCCCTTGTAGGTGTCATCATCGGAGAATTTCTGGCTGCCAGACGCGGGCTGGGCTACCTGATCATCTATGGCTCTCAGGTATTCAGCTGATAAGCGTCAGTGACAGAAACCCGGAAAGAATAACCGCCCTGTCTGCATACTGACAGGGCGGGAAAAATTTTCTCATTCCGGCTTTTTCTGTTCTTGTTCCGGCTGGCAGTATCCTAATGGAGTCCCAGATCTTCTCCGGCAACCGTGCAGATTCCTTCTTTTTCGAGAACTGCCGCCAGTCCCTCCGTATCCGCCACGCGGAAGATCATACATGCCTGTCCGTCCTTTTGCCCGAAAACGGAATACATATACTCCACATCGATTCCGGCACAGGAAATCACGCTGAGCACTTTGCTGAGACCGCCGGGCGTATCAGGAACAGCCACACCCACCACCGGTGTCATGGTCAGGATAAAACCTTGTTCCAGAAGAATGGCAGATGCCTTCGACGCATCATCCACGATCAGCCGCAGGACACCATAATCCGCCGTCTCCGCAATGTTAATCGCCCGCATGTTCACCTGGTTCTTTGAAAGAATGCCGGTGATATCCGCAAGCTGTCCCGCCTTATTTTCCAGAAATACAGAAATTTGAGGTATTGTCATAGTTTTCTCCATTTCTGCGCTGCTTTTTACACAAATCCATACATGGGTTGCGGGGTTGCGGCCGGCAGCGCGCAGACACAAACCTCGCGGTCAAAAAATCAGATTTTTAATCTCGTTTCCTCTCTGCCGATCTTTCACTTTCTCAGATCTTACGTTTATCAATCACGCGGACTGCCTTGCCCTCACTTCGTGTAATAGACTTGGGCGCCACCAGACGCACCTTTGCATAGATTCCGAGCATCGCCTTCAGCGCGGAAACAAGTCCTTTCTCCATCTCCGTGATCTTACCCAGATTGTCGGAGAAGTTTTCAGGTGTCATCTCCACCATCACCTCAATGGTATCGGAATTATTGATACGGTCCACAATAATCTGATAATTTGCGGGATAACCCTGCTCCAAAAGTACCGTCTCGATCTGGGACGGGAAGACATTCACGCCCTTGACGATCAGCATATCATCACTTCTGCCCATGGGTTTGCTCATCTTAACATGGGTACGGCCGCAGGCACACTTCTTTCTGGAAAGGATGCAGATATCCCTGGTACGGTAACGCAGAAGCGGAAAAGCTTCCTTTGTAATAGCCGTAAATACCAGCTCGCCTTTGCTTCCCTCGGGAAGAACCTCTCCCGTATCCGGATCAATGATCTCCGCAATAAAATGATCTTCATTGATATGCATACCTGTCTGCTCGCTGCACTCAAAAGCAACGCCGGGACCGCTGGTCTCCGTGAGGCCGTAAATATCGTAGGCTTTGATCCCCAGCTTGTTCTGGATATCCTGACGCATCTCCTCGCTCCACGCCTCTGCACCGAAAATACCGGCCTTTAACTTAATCTGATCCCGCAGCCCTCTCTCATGAATACTCTCCGCCAGAAAAGCTGCATAAGAAGGTGTACAGCAGAGAATCGTAGATTCAAGGTCAATCATAAACTGCAGCTGCCGATCTGTATTTCCCGATGACATGGGAAGTGTCAGACATCCCACCTTATGGCTGCCTCCGTTGAGTCCGGGGCCTCCGGTAAAAAGACCGTAACCGTAGCAGACATGGCAGACATCCCCGTTGGTGCCGCCTGCCGCCATAATGGCACGGGCACAGCAGTCCTCCCACAGATCCACGTCATGCTGGGTATAAAAGGCAACCACCCTGCGTCCGGTAGTGCCCGACGTGGACTGAATCCTCACACAGTCCTCAAGAGGCTTTGCCAGCAGACCGTAAGGATATGCCTCCCTGAGATCATCCTTTGTCAAAAAAGGCAGCTTGTGCAGATCCTTTACACCCTGAATATCCTCCGGCGTAACCCCCGCCGCCTCCATCTTTGCGCGATAGTAGGGTACATTGTCCCATACATGGCGCACCTGCTTTACCAGACGCTCATTCTGCCACGCAAGAATCTGCTCTCTGTCCGCAGTTTCAATTTCCTGTTGGTAATACCGTTCCATATGTTTTATGTCCTCCTCTATAACGCTGTCTTATGCACTTCTTCCCAGTTCAAATGCCTTCTTGTTTAATTCCAGGAACTTCGGCGGCACGCTGTGCTCAATAGCCTCCATCCACTCCTCTTCAGTAAAGTCAAAATGTCTGGCCAGCCTGCCCATAAGTACCAGATTCACCGCCTTGCTGCTTCCTGCCTCTTCTGCCAGAGAAAGCGCATCAAGCGCGTCCACATTAACACCCAGCGCCGCCATTTTTTCTTCCAGATTTTCAGGATATGCCGCCATTCCTGCGATCACCGGCATCGGATTGATCTGCTGGCTGTTGACGATGATCCTGCCGCCCGGCTTCAAAAATTCCGTATACCGGGCCGCTTCCAGAAGTTCAAAAGAGAGAATACAGTCTGCCTGCCCCTTATCAATAATAGGGGAACAGACTCTGTCACCCCAGCGCACATACGTGACAACACTTCCACCGCGCTGGCTCATGCCATGAACTTCACTGACCTTCACATCAAATCCCTTCCCCAGAAGCAGACGTCCCAGAAGCTTGCTTGCAAGCAGAGTGCCCTGTCCGCCCACACCCACGATCATGATATTCTTAGTTTCCATATTTTTCTCCATTTCTGTGCTGCTTTTTGACTCAATTTATCCAAAAACTTTATTCACACGCGCCAAGCGCATCAAACTTGCAAAGCTGTTCACACACTCCGCATCCTACGCAGAGCGTCGCGTCGATCTTCGCCTTGCCGTCCACCATGCTGATTGCAGGACAGCCAATGTTCATACATGCCTTGCAGCCCTTGCACTTCTCCGGATCGGAACAGATCGGTCCGGGATGCTTCACATATTTAAGCAGCGCACATGGACGACGGGAAATGATCACCGAAGGCTCTTTTGCCGCCAGTTCTTCTTTGATCACTGCCTGACAGATCTCCATATCATAAGGATCTACTACCCTTACCCGCTTAATCCCCACAGCATGGCACAGGCTCTCCAGGTCAATCTTCGTACACGGATCTCCCTTCAGGTTATAACCTGTGGTGGGATTCTGCTGATGTCCTGTCATGCCGGTGATAGAATTGTCCAGTATAATCACGGTGGAATCCGACTCATTATATGCAATGTTTATCAGACCTGTAACACCGGAATGAATGAATGTGGAATCACCAATAACCGCCACAGTCTTTCCCGCGCTCTCCTCATCTCCTGCTTTCACAAACCCGTGAAGCCCGGAAACGGAAGCGCCCATACACACCGTGGTGTCAATCGCGCCAAGGGGCGGCACTGCACCAAGTGTATAACAGCCGATATCTCCCAGCACCGTAAGGTTCATCTTTTTCAGAACATAGAAAATGCTGCGGTGAGGACAGCCTGCACACATCACGGGAGGTCTGGCCGGAATGTTTTCCGCAAGCGCCGCCCCTGTCTGCACAGACCCGCCAAGTTTTTCTTTCACCAGATTCTGGCTCAGTTCTCCGATATTGGAGAACAAGTCCTTGCCGGATACCGTAAGTCCCAGATTCCTGCAGTGCGTCTCAATAAAGCCATCCAGTTCTTCCACCACCACGAGCTTCTCTACCGTGGCTGCAAAGTCCTTTATCTTCTGCTCCGGCATAGGCCAGATCATGCCCAGTTTTAATACCGGATAGGTATCTCCAAAAGCTTCTTTCACATATTGATAACAGGTGGAGGAAGTGATAATGCCGCAGGACTTGTCGCTGCCTTCCTCGATCCGGTTTATCTCTGCCGTTTCCGCCCACGCTGTTAACGCTCCGGTACGTGCTTCCACCTCCGGGTGGCGTTTCTTGGCATTCGCCGGCATCATAATAAATTTTCCGGGGTTCTTTTCATATTTTTTACGTGCCGGAAGCACCCGCTCCCCCGTCTCCACAACACTCTGTGAATGGCTCACACGGGTACACATCTTGATCAGCACCGCCGTATCAAACTTCTCCGAAAGCTCATAAGCCAGCTTCGCAAAGATAAGCGCCTCCGCAGAATCAGAGGGTTCCAGCATGGGAATCTTGGATGCCTGCGCATAATGTCTGGAATCCTGTTCATTCTGAGAACTGTGCATACCTGCATCATCAGCCACACCAATCACAAGTCCGGCGTTCACTCCCGTATAAGAAATGGTAAACAGCGGATCCGCCGCCACATTGAGTCCCACATGCTTCATGGCGCAGAAGCTTCTCTTTCCTGAAAGACATGCACCAAGCGCTGCCTCAAGAGCTACCTTTTCATTTGGCGCCCACTCCGCGTACAACTCCTCATATTTAGCCGCACACTCGGTTATCTCCGTGCTGGGCGTTCCGGGATAACTGGATACGAAGCTGCAGCCTGCCTCATAGAGACCTCTGGCAACCGCCTCATTGCCAAGCATCAGTATTTTCATATTATCCTTTTCCTCCTTAATCATTCTGCTTCCAAAATCACTGCGTAGAATGCCTGTTTTCTGTCATTCTTGCGTTAATTCTGATCACCGATGGAATCTTTCACAGAAACAGTCACCTTCTTCTCATAGCATGAGAAAATCTGTTCCAGCTTCTTTTTATCAGGCGCCTTTGTCAACACACTCACTACCGGCACGATCACTAGGCCGGCCAGCATACAGAATGCACCGGCGTTGATCGGCGACTGCAGCAGCGCCGGAAAACCGGAACGGAAAAAGATGTTGGCAAGCATCACCACCGTGGAGAACAAAAAGCTCACCCAGCAGGCCGCCTTCGTAGTCCGTTTCCAATACAGGCCGTAAAGAAACGGCGCCAGAAATGCACCGGCCAGCGCGCCCCAGCTCACACCCATAAGCTGTGCAATAAAAGTGACATTGGAACGGTACTGGATCAGCGCAAGCACCACGGAAACCGCAATAAACATTACCAGCAGCGCCCGCATCCATTTCACCTGTTTCTTCTCATCCATCTCCTTCATAATATTACCTTTAATGAAGTCCAGCGTCAAGGTGGAGCTGGATGCCAGAACAAGGGAAGACAGCGTGGACATGGAAGCCGAAAGCACCAGAATAACCACCACTGCAATCAGAATCGCAGGCAGCCCCGAAAGCATCGTTGGAATCACCGAGTCATAGCCGTTCGCCGCAATATCAATCCTGTCATCAAAAAGCCGTCCGAAACCGCCCAGGAAATAACAGCCGCCTGCCACAATAGCGGCAAAAACGGTAGAAATAATCATACCTTTGTTAATCGCACTCTCACTCTTGATGGCATAAAATTTCTGTACCATCTGGGGCAGTCCCCAGGTTCCCAGACTGGTAAGAATGACCACGCCCAGAAGCCCCACAGGATCCGGCCCGAAGAAAGAATTAAACACACCCGGCGCCGCAGATACCGACTCGTCACTGACAGCCGCCAGCTTATCAAGGGCCGCCAGAAAACCGCCCTGGCTGTTCAGCACCGCCGCCACCACAGCCACAATGCCGAAAATCATGATGATGCCCTGAATAAAATCATTGATTGCAGTGGCCATATAACCTCCTGCAATCACATAGATCCCTGTGAGCACTGCCATCACAATCACACATACACTGTAATCAATGTCAAAGGCCATACCGAACAGACGGCTCAATCCGTTGTAAAGACTTGCCGTATAAGGAATCAGAAAGATAAAGATGATGGCAGAAGCCGCCAGCTTCAAAGGCTTGCTCTCAAACCGTTCTCCGAAAAACTGCGGCATGGTGGCACTGTCCAGATGCTGTGTCATGATACGTGTACGGCGTCCCAGTACAGCCCATGCCAGCAATGAACCAAGAAATGCATTCCCCAGCCCCGCCCAGGTAGCGGCAATACCGTATTTCCAGCCAAACTGTCCTGCATAACCCACGAAAACCACCGCAGAAAAATAACTTGTTCCGTAGGCAAAGGCGGTAAGCCACGGGCCTACACTTCTCCCGCCAAGCACAAATCCGTTCACATCAGTGGCATGTTTCCGGCAGTAAAAGCCGATACCGATCATCACCCCGAAAAAGATGACAAGCATAACCAGTTTAACAAAAAGATCCATTTTCATTTTCTCCCCTCATTTAATTGCTGATCTGGGCTTCCACCAGGCTTCCGTGACAGTACCGTTCCCGAAGTACCGGCTTCTCGATCTTTCCTGTCGGATTTCTCGGCACTTCATCAAAGATGATCTTCTTGGGCCGCTTATATCGCGGCAGTTCATTGCAGAACTCCATGATCTCCTCTTCCGTACAGGAAACCCCGTCCTTCAGTCCGATGATCGCCGCCGCAATCTCGCCAAGCCTTGCATCCGGCAGTCCGATCACAGCCACATCCTTGATCTTATCATTACGGCGCAGGAAATCTTCGATCTGTACCGGGTACAGATTCTCACCACCGGAAATGATCACATCCTTCTTCCTGTCTACCAGATAAATAAATCCGTCCTCATCCTTACGCGCCATATCCCCGGTATAAAGCCATCTGTCCTTTAATACCTCGTCCGTGGCTTCGGGATTTTTGTAATAGCAGAGCATGACGCCCGGTCCGTGGACGATCAGTTCACCCACTTCTCCCTGAGCAGTCTCATTCCCCTGCTCGTCCACAATCTTTGCTTCCCAGTGATAGCCCGGTTTGCCGATGGCTCCCACTTTATGTATGTTTTCCACGCCCAGGTGCACACAACCCGGTCCGATGGATTCGCTCAGACCATAATTCGTGTCATACTGATGATGCGGAAAATGTTTTTTCCAGCGCTGGATCAGGCTGGGCGGAACAGGCTGGGCCCCGATATGCATCAACCGCCACTGTTCCAACAGGTAATGTTCCATATCTACCTTGCCTGAGTCAATGGCATCCAGCAGATCCTGTGCCCAGGGCACCAGAAGCCACACGATGGTACACTTTTCTTCCGTCACCGCACGCAGAATCCACTCCGGTTTCACCCCTCGCAGAAGCACTGCCTTGCCGGCCGTGATCAGGGAACCGAACCAGTGCATTTTTGCTCCGGTATGGTAAAGAGGCGGAATGCAGAGGAACACATCTTCCTTCGTCTGCCCATGGTGGTTCTGCTCCGTCTCACAGGAAGAACGCAGCGCCAGATGATTGTGCAGGATCGCTTTCGGAAATCCGGTGGTGCCGGAAGAAAAATAGATCGCCGCATAATCCGTCTCCTTGAGCGCCACCGGCGGCGCGCTGGAAGAACAGAATCCCATCAGCTTAAGGCAGTCTTCCGTGTAGGAAGGGCCATCCGGTCCCGGAAAAAACATCGTTTTTACTGCCGGCAGATTCTCCGCGATCGTATCCATACGGCTGATAAATTCCGGCCCGAACACCAATATCTCCACATCCGCAAGTTCCAGACAGTATTTAATCTCTTCCGCAGAATAACGGAAGTTTAACGGAACGGCTATGCCTCCCGCTTTCAGAATGCCGAAATAAACGGGCAGCCATTCCAGACAGTTCATCATTAAAATGCCTACCTTCATCTCACGCTCAAATCCGCGGCTTAAGAGCAGATTGGCAAACCGGTTGGCGCGCCTGTCAAAATCCGCCCAGCTCAGTTCCCGGCGATAAGGTGCTCCGTTTTCTGCACTTTCGATCAAGCTTGCCTCCCGCCAGGTCACCGCACTGTCACGCTCGTGGGAAGGATTCAGTTCCACAAGCGCCGTATCCGAACCGTATAGGCGGGCATTCCGCTCCAAAAACTCCGTAATCACCATAATATGGTTCCTCCTTCTTATATCGCACGTTATATATCATTCGTTATATATTATGTATTGTATATTACACATTACGTATCGCACATTACATATCATGCATTACGTATCATATATTATATATCATGTATTATATATCATATGCTATTTTATAATATATCCATTCATTGAGGCATGTGCCACATAAGTTCCCAGTTCATCCCGCACATCCACCGTATAGAGTGCGGTAGTATGCCCTTCTCGCAGGCAGGAAGCTTCCGCAATCAGGCGTTCGCCCTTAGCCGGCGCAAGAAAGGTGATAGATGCCTGCTGGCTCACAGTCTTCCTCTCTGAATATCCGTTAGCCGCAACTGCACATGCGATATCCGCCAGTGTGAATACCGCGCCACCCATCGGCACATGGTTCTCATTCATATGCCTCTCTTCCAGAGTCAGAGAGCATACAGCCTTACCTGGCTCCGCAGAATCAATGACAACCCCCGTGGCATCCGTAGCAAAATGATCATTTTTAAAGCGGCGGCGAATTTCCTCTAATGCTGACATAAACAGACTCCTTTCCCCATCTCAAAATCACCTTCACCACTTTAACACTTTTAATCACTAAAGTCAAGAAAATCCTCGGCGCTACATTCCTCCGTTACGATCTTCAACGATAATCCACTGTCCTCTGCCGTCCCGCATACGGTAATCTATCTTTCCCTCCGCCCTGAGACCCTGCATACGCCGGCGGGTCAAAGAAAGGGTAACCTCCATTTCTCCCGCAATTTCTCTTGCTGTTATTCCGGGCGTAGTCCGCACCAGATCAAGCATCCTTTTCTTCTGCTCCTCTATTTCCGCACCGTGAGAAGTGCTGCAGCTTTGCGCTATTATGACCGTCTCCGTCCCATCGTTGTTCCCGCAGGCTGCATGGTCCGTCGTTCCTCTTTCGGTGTATGTCCGGTCCGGCTGCTTCCGGATGCGAAAGCAGATTTCCATCTGCGCCGGATACACCATGATCCGATCAATTTCCGAGATAATGCCACCCCGCAGCGCCTGCCCGATCACATCCTGTACCAGATGTTCTTTGATGTCTTCCAGACGTTTCTCACGTACCGCTTTTTGTCCCGGATCCGCTCCCAGCTGTCTGATCCGTTCCCTGCAGGATTCGATTTTCTCCTGTATGTCATGATTTTTCCACTGATAGTCCTGATCATCGATCACACCATCCAAAAGCTTCTCTAAAAGAAGTTCTTTCCGGTATCGGGCTTTTTGCAGTTCTGCTTCCAGAAGTCTCTGTCTTTCCCATACAGCACTGTCCCCGAAAACCTTTCCAAGCAGCGTCATCGTCTCTTCCAGAATTTCCTTCCGGTCCGGCTGCTTCAGTTTCGGACCGCATATCTGTTCCAGGCATAAGAGAAGCTTTTTTTCGTCCAAATGTACATTATCGCATCCGGCATCCTTGTCACTAACAGTCTTTCTGATCTGATTTCTCCGCAGTTCATCTGCCCGTCTGCCGTGATGAAGATAATTGCTACACTTCCATTCCGCTATTTTACCTGATTTATTCCGGCGCACCGTCCGGTAAAAAGGTTCCCCGCAAAGCCCGCAGATGATTTTTCCCGACAGTTCATGGCTTCCGGTGCCATAGCGGACGACAGCGCCGTTATTTTGCTGTCCCGTCCTTTTCCTGTGATCCAACGCCCGGTTCGCTGCCTCAAACAACCTGCTGTCAACAATGGCAGGCACCGCATCCCGATGCACGATCCATTCCTCTTCCGGATTCCTTACAGTCTGCTTCCTCTCAAATTCATAATGGCGTTTATTCTGCACCACAGTCCCCTTATAAACGGGATTGCGGATCAAATTGCGGATCATGGAAGGTGACAGCATCTTGCCGTTCCTGTTTCGATAACCTTTTTCATACAGAATTTCCGCACTGCTGTGAGTGCCGTATCCGTCTGCCGACAACCGGAAGATCATCCGTATCATCTCCGCCTCGCTTTCATCGATCACAATACTCTTGTCTGGCAGCTTTTTCAGCCCGTACATACGGTTGGTAAAGACAAAGCTTTTCCCCTCCTTCTGTCTGTTTTTATGCGCATTGTTGATTTTTTTACTCAGTTCTCTGCTGTACTCTTCCGCCAGGATCGCCTTGATGCCCGTGATCAGCGCATCATCCGGTGTATAAAATTTTCCTTCCAGATACATATACAGCTTTTTCCGGTTCCTCTGCATCCTGTCCAGGAACAGATACCAGTCTTTCGTATTCCGCATCAGACGATCCTGGCTCTTGATAACGATGATATCGAATTTGTCCTGTTCCAGATCCTGATATAACCTGCCATATTCACTCCTGCCATTTACTGTGGTGCCGCTTTTTGCTTCCACATATATATCCACCAGCCGCCAGCCCAGTTCACAGACGCAGTTCTTCGATTCTTTCACCTGCTTGACAAGCGCATCCTTCTGGCTTTCCTCTTCGGTACTGCAGCGGTTATAAATTACCGCCCGCAGCTGCTCCATAGCCTTCACTCCTCTCCTTAAAATACCATAAACCATACTCCATTCCTGTCACGATCCCGGACATGATTTCCTCTGCAGTAACTCCATGACTCTGATCCGCTCTTCCGCCGTAATCAGGCCTTCCTGTTCCAAAATCCTGAAAATCCTCACTATGATCTCCCCGCTCTCTTCCGTCATAGACCGGTCTCCTGTACATATCTTACAAAAATTTATGTCCGAAGCCTGTCTTTTATCTCTGTAAAATCATATTTTCCCGGCTGTTATCTCCCTCTGCCTGTCCGTCTCACTCACGCTTTTCACTTCTTCCAGTTAAACATGGTGATCACTTCGATCATCATCCTGTGCGCCATCGCAATGGCATTCTACAAGCTGATCCAGAGCCTGGAACATCATTATCGCAAGAAATACTGAATCTCACACCGGAAAATGTCCGAAGTATGGACCTTACCCGCATGAATTTCCGTCAGAACCGGCTTGGCAAAGGTCACGCCGGTTTTTTCTGTTCCACTGACCGCCTCCGCCCTGTAATCGGGATACAGATTTTTCTGCACAGGTAAAATAGATCCCGATTAAAAAACGCCGGACACATTTCTGCATCCGGCATTCTGCCATCCCACGACTTCTTTCTTCTGTTTATTGTCCTGCTGTCACGCGGGGTTTGCATTCTTTATCACTGTCCCGTTCATGTTTCTTCATCCCACAGCACAGTCTCTCCCCGTTGCAGTGATTCCTGTACGAGAATAATCCGCTGATTGGCGGATCCTCTGAACTGCAGGCTGATATCTTTCTGCGCCAGAACAAACTCCCCGTCCACGATCACATCGATACAGGAAAGAAATTCTCTCATATCCTCCCACATGACGCAGAACCGGTTTAAAATATCTTCCTCAAAACGGTATCCTGTATAGCACCAGACATTCTTCTGCGGATAACATTCCCTCACCCTTTTTAAAAAGGGCAGCAATTCCCGCCAGTTGGCATATTCAAGCGGTTCTCCCCCAAGCAGCGTAAGACCCGCGATATAATCCGGCGCCAGATCATTTAGCAGCCGCTCCTGCACGGCTTCATCAAAAGGAGTTCCGTAGGTGAAATCCCATGTCATCTCGTTAAAGCACCCCTCACAGTGATGGGTGCAGCCGCTCACAAAAAGAGTCACCCGCACGCCGGGGCCATTGGCAATATCACAATTTTTGATCTCTGAGTAATTCATCCGGCAGCCTTTCACAAATGTAATACCCGTTCCTTGATTTCCTGAGTACGGCCCTGATTCCAGAACTGAGTTCCGATATAACCGCAGGTACGTCTGGCCACATTCATTTTATCCTGGTCCGTGTTGCCGCAGTTGGGGCAGCGCCAGATCAGCTTGCCATCCGTATCATTGACGATCTCGATCTCCCCGTGATAGTCACAGGCCTGACAGTAATCGCTCTTCGTATTCAGCTCCGCATACATGATATTGTCATAAATATACTGCATCACAGACAGCACCGCATCCAGATTTTTCTCCATATTGGGCACTTCCACATAGCTGATCGCGCCGCCCGGCGACAATTCCTGGAACTGGGCTTCAAATTTCAGTTTTTCAAAGGCGTTGATCTCTTCTGTCACATGCACATGATAACTGTTCGTAATATAATTCTTGTCCGTCACGCCCTCGATCACCCCAAACCGGTTCTGCAGACATTTCGAAAATTTGTAAGTGGTGGACTCAAGCGGCGTCCCGTACAGACTGAAATCAATATTCGTCTCCTCCCGCCACTCTTTGCAGGCATTGTTCAGATACTGCATAACCTTCAATGCAAAAGGCGTCCCCTCCGGGTCTGTATGACTTTTACCCGTCATATACCTTGTACACTCACACAATCCGGCATAGCCCAGGGAAATGGTGGAATATCCCCCATAGAGGAGCTTGTCTATCTTCTCTCCCTTCTTCAGCCTGGCCAGAGCACCATTCTGCCACAGGATCGGCGCCACATCGGAAGGTGTGCCTTTCAGTCTGTTATGACGGCACATGAGCGCCCTCCGGCACAAATCCAGACGGGAATCCATGATTTCCCAGAACTTTTTCATATCCTTACCCGAAGAACATGCCACGTCTACCAGATTCAAGGTGACCACCCCCTGATTGAACCTTCCATAGAACTTCGGCTGATCCTCCTCATCGTGATATACGGTGAGAAAAGAGCGGCATCCCATGCAGGTATAACAATTGCCGTCCTTCAGTTTTTTCATGATCTTCTCTGAAATATAATCCGGCACCATACGTTTGGCAGTACACTGCGCCGCCAGCTTCGTCAGATACCAGTATTTGCTGTCCTCATGAATGTTATCTTCTTCCAGCACATAGATCAGCTTCGGAAAAGCCGGCGTAATGTAGACGCCTTTTTCGTTCTTCACGCCTGCAATACGCTGGTTAAGCATCTCCTCGATGATCATTGCCAGATCGTCCCGAAGCTGCCCCTCCGGCACTTCGTCAATATACATAAATACCGTGATAAACGGTGCCTGTCCGTTGGTCGTCATCAGTGTAATGACCTGATACTGGATGATCTGTACACCCCGCTTGACCTCATCTCTTACCCGGCTCTCGGCAATCTGGTTTATCTGCTCCTCGTCAGCGTCAATCCCGCACTCTTTCAGTTCCCGCCTGATCTCTCTGCGAAACTTCTCCCTGCTCACCTGTACAAAGGGTGCAAGATGAGAAAGTGAGATGCTCTGGCCGCCATACTGGCAGCTTGCGATCTGGGCAATGCTCTGCGTAGCCACATTACATGCCGTAGAAAAGCTTTTAGGCGTATCGATCATCGTCTCGCTGACCACGGTACCGTTCTGCAGCATGTCTTCCAAATTGACCAGACAGCAGTTATGCATATGCTGGGCAAAATAATCCGCATCATGAAAATGAATGATCCCCTTTTCATGCGCTTCCACAATATCCGGCGGAAGCAGAAACCGTCTGGTAATATCTTTGCTGACTTCACCGGCCATATAATCCCGCTGTACACTGTTCACTGTCGGGTTTTTATTGGAATTTTCCTGTTTTACTTCCTCGTTGTTACACTCTAACAGACTTAAGATCTGTTCATCTGTAGAGTTTGATTTACGGACAAGCGCTCTTTTATAACGATAGGTAATATAATTTCTGGCCATCGTATATGCGCGGTACTTCATCAGCTGGTTCTCCACCATGTCCTGAATCTCCTCCACGCTTGGAGAACGTCTCATCTCTTCACAGTTCCTCGTCACTACCTCAGCAATCTCGTCGATCTCTTCCTCCGATAATTTGTCTTCTTCTTTGACACTGTTGTTTGCCTTACAGATTGCCGCAATAATCTTCTCCAAGTCAAAGGTTACTTCCGCACCGCTTCTTTTAATGATCTTCATTAAACAATACCCACCAATCCTTATTCAACACATATATTTTCTGTTCTGTCACTACATAATGTATGATACTTTCCCGTGACGTATACTATATATTGTATCATCGTTTTCTTTTGTGTCAAGGTATTGTATATGTTATTTTTGAATATTCTTGTTCGAAATCAAATATCCGTCTAACTGCCGTATCTGACATATGAATGGGAAAACAGCATGAAAAAACGAGAACCATGAATGAAAAGAGCCTATAAGATTTGTCATCAGGATATAGTTTGACTCAGTCGGTCAAATCCCACCGTAATATGCCTGTGATCCTTTTCCAGTTCTCTCAAAACGTCTCTTGCATATCCTTCCCGTTCCATCCGCAGTTTATGCAATGTGCCGTCCCGCATTTCCAGCATAAGATACCACTCCCTGATCAGAAATTCTCCACTCTCACCGCTTTCTTCTCTCAGGTACGCCCGATTGATCTCCTCATAGCATACATATCTGACCTTAATAAAATAGCGGTAAAACAAATGCGTCTCTCCAAGTCTTATCTCTCCCTGCCGTTCTGCCTTCTTATATTCCGTTTTCAGAGTATCATATTCCGCCGCTTTTCCGGCAAGCACCGCAAATTTCATAAGTTTCTCCCGATTGTTTCCCGGATTGATCTGCTGCAGACAGATCCGCCCGCAGCATTTTCCATATCTCAATATTTTCCGTATCAAAAAGGGATCTTCCCGTAGAACCTGTCGTCCTTTCGGAAAAATCCCTTTTAAGCTGGAAAAGGGACTCGAACCCTCGACCTACTGATTACGAATCAGTTGCGCTACCGACTGCGCTATTCCAGCATCTTTCTGCAACAAAAATTATTATACTTGCTTGCGCGCCATTTTGCAAGATAATTTTGAAAAAACCTTCTTACAAATATTTTCTCTGTTACTGTTCACTCTGTTCCAGTAACAGAGAAAAATCCATGTAAAATTTGCCTCGCAAATGGTGAAAGCACGCTGCCGCATCATGTCCCATGATCGATATGCACGTCCATCTGCGGATAAGGTATGGAAACGCCCGCCTCATCCAGTGCATACTTGATCTGCTCCGTAACGCGCCACCTGCACTCCCAGTAATCCTCATTAAGCGCCCAGCAGCGCACATTCAGATTCACGCTGCTGTCCGCCAGTTCCTGCACAAATACCATACGGTCTTTTTCCTTAAGTACTGCTCTGTCCTCTTCCAGAACTTTAAGAATAGCCTCTTTTGCCACACGGATATCCGCATCATAAGAGATACCAACGCTGATATCCATCCGGCGTTCCCCCAGCGTACTCATGTTAAGGATGCTGGAATTGGCCAGATCACCGTTGGGAATGATCACCACATGATTGTCCGGTGTTGCCAGCTTCGTATAAAAAAGCTGGATCTCTTTCACCGTACCCTCATGTCCCACAGCGGTTGCCTTAATATAATCATCCACCCGGAAAGGTTTCAGGAGCAGGATCAATACGCCGCCTGCAAAATTGGACAGGCTGCCCTGTACCGCCAGACCGATCGCTACGCCTGCAGAACCAAGCAACGCCACCACGCTGGCCGCATCCAGCCCAAAGCCTGATGCGATCATGAATATCAGCAGAACGTACAGCACCGCTTTGATAAAGGAATCCAGAAACTGCATGACGCCTGCATCCGCATTTCCCCTTTTCAGGGAACGGCGGACGATTCTGCGTACAATTTTAATCAACTGGATTCCCAGAAAAAAGACGACGAGGGCAAGAAGCACCTTCATGCCAAAACGCAGAACTTTGTCGGGAAGCTGCTGCAAATAAGCTTCTATCAATCCCATATCAAGTTCTTCCGCCGCCATATTCTGCAGTTCCATCTTTTTCCTCATTTCCCGTTATATTTTTGTTACTTTTTCATTATTTTTTCCGGGGTCTTCCGGGCCGCCTTACAGCTTTGCTTTCCTGCTGTTTTCCCGCTGCCTTTCCGGCAGTCTTCTGAGCCGTTTTTTCAGCGGCCTTCTCAGAAACACCTGCCGTCTCCTGCTCCGCCTTCGCCCGTGCTTCCTGTGCCTCGGTGATCTTTTTCAGTTTATCTGCCGCTTCTTTGGCACGTCTGACCATCTCGTCAGCCTCTTTGGCACGTTCCTTTGCCTCAGCGGCGGCGATCTTCGCCAGCCTTCTGGCCTCGGCAGCTTCCTGTGCAATGGCCTTTGCAGCTTCTTCTGCAATTCTGCGCTCCTCAGCCTCTTTTGCCTTACGCAGTTCCTCTGCACGCACCCGCTCGATCTCTGCCTTCTCCTCCGGAGTATAGGGTGTATAGGAGAAGATACTTACGGAAAGCGGCGCACTGACTAAATCAATGGCATAAGGCTTGCCGTCCCATTCCATCTCAATGGTATTACATGTCTTATTATCAATCTCTCCACTGCCGCCGTAAATCTTTGCATCGGTGTTCAGTATTTCCGTATATTTTCCTTCACAGGGAACCCCCACACGGAAGTCCTGCTTCACATCTGCAAAATTTGCCACGACAATAAGCATATTCTCCGGTCTGCCATCCTTACGCACATAGGAAAGCATACAGGATTCCGGTGTAATACAGTTGATCCACTCAAAGCCTTCCCAGGAAGTGTCCTTCGCATACAGCGCAGGCCTGGACGTATACAATTTATTGACATCCGCCACCAGACGGTTCAGTCCGGCATTTTCTTCCTTTTCAAGCAGTTCCCACTCCACTGCTCTGGCCTCACAAAACTCATCATATTCGCCCACATCCTGTCCCATAAAGATCAGTTTCTTGCCGGGATGGGTCATATGGTATGCATAAGTAAGACGCATGTTCGCAAACTGTTTGTCCTTCTCTCCCGGCATCTTGCCGAGAAGCGTCCCCTTCCCGTGCACCACCTCATCGTGGGAGAACACCAGCATAAATTTCTCACTGTATGCGTAGATCATGCTGAAAGTCAGGTCATTATGGCGTCCCGAACGGAAATAAGGATCCGTCTTGATATAGGAGAGGTAATCGTTCATAAAGCCCATATTCCACTTAAGGTCGAATCCCAAGCCGTCATCCTCCAGCTCTCCTGTGATCTTCGGCCACGCCGTGGATTCTTCCGCGATCATCAAAACGCCATCATTACGTTTCTTCATAATAGAATTCAGATGTTTTAAGAACTCTACTGCTTCCAGATTCTCATTTCCGCCGTAAATATTGGCAACCCATTCACCGTCATTTTTACCGTAATCCAGATACAGCATGGAAGCCACGGCATCGATGCGGATACCGTCGGCATGATACTGCTCCACCCAGTACAGCGCGTTTGCGATCAGATAATTGCTCACTTCCGGCCTGCCGTAATTGTAGATCAGCGTACCCCAGTGAGGATGGGAACCCTGGCGGGGATCCTGATGCTCGTACAGGCACGTACCGTCAAAACCGGACAGACCATAGGTATCTCTGGGGAAATGAGCCGGCACCCAGTCCAGAATCACGCCGATCTCCGCCTTGTGCATCTCATTCATAAAAAACATAAAGTCTTCCGCAGTACCATAGCGGGAAGTAGGCGCATAATAACCGATCACCTGATATCCCCATGACGCATCAAAAGGATGTTCCATCACCGGCATCAGCTCAATGTGTGTATATCCCATCTTTTTCACATAATCAATGATCTTCGGAGCCAGTTCCCTGTAATTATAATATTCCCGGCCGTCCTCCGGCTTTGCAAAGGAACCGAGATAAAGCTCATATACATTAACCGGTTCGTCAGCCGCCTGCAGCTTCCCGCGGTTCTTCATCCACTTGCTGTCCTGCCACCGAAAACCGCCAAGCTCCCTGACAACAGAAGCGCTCTCAGGCCTGAGCTGCTGTCCGAATGCATAGGGATCCGCTTTCATATAAGTAAGGCCGCCCTTTGCCTTGATCTCAAATTTGTAGCAGGAACCGGTCTCCACGCCGGGCAGAAACAATTCGAAAACACCTGAATTCCACAGCCGCCTCATCTGATGGGTTCTGCCGTCCCAGTCGTTAAAATCCCCCACCACGCTGACACGCAGCGCATTGGGCGCCCATACGGCAAAAAGGACTCCCTCTGTGCCGTCGATCTTCATGGGATGCGCACCAAGCTTTTCATAGATTGTATAGTGAATGCCTGCGTTAAACTTATCGGTATCCTCTCTGGTAATCTGCGGCGGAAAATTATAGGCATCCTTCACTTTCCTCAGCGTACCGTCCTGTTCTTCCACAATATACTCGTAATCAGGAATTTTCTTGCCGGGAACTGCCACCGCAAAGTATCCCGCCTCGTCTGCCATCTCCATCTTATAACTCTTATCATCATCTACAAGCTGTAAGCGGACGCTCTTTGCACCGGGCCAGAATGTCTGCACAAGCACACAATTCCCCGTCACATGTGCTCCTAAAAGCGCGTGTGGATCGTCTGATTCAGAATATACAATCCCCTCTATTTCGGGCCAGTTCATCATTTTATATAATTTTTTGTTCATAATTTCTCCCTTCTGAAATTGCTGATAAAACCGTTCCGTATTATATTAAGACTCAATCCGGTGGATCAACAGCCCGCTTCGCAGCTTAGGCTCAAACCATGTGGATTTGGGCGGCATCAGACCTCCGCCATCGGAAACCGCAAAAAGCTCATGAATATCTGTAGGATACATGGCAAAAGCCGCCTTCGCGTCCGTATGTACACGCCGTTCCAGCTCTTCAAGCCCTCTGATTCCGCCTACAAAGTCGATTCTGTCATCCACCTTTGGATCCCTGATCCCAAGCACCGGTTCTAACAGATCCTGCTGTAAAATGGCCACATCCAGATCCGCCAGGGCATCTGAAGTATACCGCTCTTTCCGAATCTTCAGACAATACCATGTATCCTTAAGATACATACCGATCTCCCCTTTACACCGGGGCCTGTAAGGCTCGCTGCCGGCCGGCCGGATATCGAAATCCTGACCAATCCGCTTCAGAAACTCCTCTTCCGTATATCCGTTCAAGGACTTGACTACCCGGTTATAATCCATGATCATCAACTGGTCATCCGGAAAAAGCACGGACAGGAAAAAGTTAAACTCCTCTTCTCCCGTGTAACCGGGATGTGCCTGCCTGCGCATCTGTGATACGCGCACCGCAGAAGCACATCTGTGATGTCCGTCCGCGATATAAATGGATTCCACCTGTTCAAATTCCTGCCGGATCTTTACCACACTGTCTTCGTCATCAATCACCCAGATTCTGTGGGTAATACCATCCTCCGCCGTAAAATCACAAACCGGAGTTTTCTCCATCGCCCTGCGTACCTGAGCCTCTATTCCCTCCCGTCTGCGGTATGCCAGAAAAATAGGCCCGGTCTGGGCACTGCACACATCCACATGCCGGATTCTGTCGGCTTCCTTGTCAGCCCTGGTATTCTCGTGTTTCTTGATGACCCTGTTCTCGTAGTCATCCACTGAAGCACAGGCTCCGATCCCCACCTGGGACCGCCCGTTCATCACAAGCTCGTAAACGTAATACGCCGGCCGCTCTTCCTCCTGAAAGAAACCGTCCCGCAGCATCCCGTTCAGCATGTCCCTTGCCTTCTCATAAACTTCCGGCGCATACATGTCATGATCTTCCGGAAACTGCGTTTCGGGCCTGTCTATCCGTAAAAACGTATATGGATCTCCCTGGACTTTCTCATACGCCTCCCGTCTGCTGTATACATCATACGGGAGCGCCGCGATTTTGTCCGCCAGATCCGCCCTCGGTCTTACGGCACAAAAAGGATATATTTTTGCCATCTTATCTCCTGTCCTGTATCATTATTTTATCAATCACATAAATTTATTTTAGCAAATAAGCCTATACAGCACAAGCAGGAAGTGCTAAAATATCTAAGAATGTATAACAGTTCAGTCTCCGGCTCCACATTCCTGCCTGATGCTGAACCGTTACAGGAAATATATAACTTTTTAATCAAATCAAGAAACCATAAAGGAAGTGTGACTATGACATCTGAAAACAAGGAAATATTAGACCGGATCAATGCCTATGCCGAGAAAGCACTGGCAGACATTGACCCTCAGAAAACAAGAATCTCTTTTCAGCTGGAAGCTTTAAAACCTGTCATGCAGGAAATTGCCGATGAAAAAGGTGTTTCCGTAGAAGATATCTTTATCCTGTATATGGATCTGGCCAGCGAGGCCTCTGTGGAAGCCGAGAATCAGCTTCAGGCCACTCTTGACGAGAATGAAGGGGCTGATTTTTCAAAAATTGCCAACCGTCTGAGCTAAAGTTAATTTGCTTCGCAAATTAACTTTGCGAACTCGGATAAGCGAAGGAATTTCCTATACCATGAAAAACTCCGGAACAAATCCGGAGTTTTCTTTTCGTTGTTCTGATTCTATTTCACTACTCTCACTCTGAATACGCCGTCAATAGACTGCAGCTTACCGACAATCTCCTCGGAAGCCGGCGTTTCGATGTCAAGCATCGTATATGCAACTTCTCCTTTGGATTTGTTGGTCATATCGGAAATATTGATGCCGATATCACCGAAACATGCCGTAAACTTCGTGATCATATTCGCCTTATTCTTATGGAAAATCGCCACACGGCCCGCCTGTGCACAGATTCCCATGTCACACTTCGGATAGTTGACACTGTTGATGATATTTCCATTCTCAAGATAATCCTTCAACTCCTTAACCGCCATCACTGCACAGTTATCTTCGGACTCTTCCGTGGATGCCCCGAGATGCGGGATCACAATGCATCCGTCCTGTCCGGCAGTGGTACTGTTGGGGAAATCGGACACGTACTTGCGGATCTTTCCTTCCTTGATTCCGTCCAGAACCGCATTCTCGTCTACAAGCAGGTCACGGGCAAAATTAAGGAGAATCACCCCGTCCTTCATCTTGTCGATGGCTTCCTTGTTGATCATACCCTTTGTGGCATCCATCAGAGGCACATGAATCGTGATCAGATCACACTCTTCATAAATTTCCTCCACGTTCAGAACATGCTTCACGTCACGGCTCAGATTCCATGCCGCATCCACGGATACATACGGGTCGTAACCGTATACTTCCATGCCCAGGTGCTTCGCCACATTGGCCACTCTGACACCGATCGCACCCAGTCCGATGATACCCAGCTTCTTACCCTCGATCTCGGTACCTGCAAAATTCTTCTTCGCCTTCTCCGCATTCTTTCCTACATTCTCGTCGCTCTGGTTTTCTTTCACCCACTCGATACCGCCTACCACATCACGGGAAGCTAACAGCATACCGGCAATCACAAGTTCCTTCACGCCGTTTGCATTGGCGCCGGGCGTGTTAAATACAACGATACCCTTCTCGGCACATTTATCCAGCGGAATATTATTGACACCTGCACCCGCCCTTGCAATGGCAAGCAGCCGGTCGGAAAACTCCATATCATGCATGGCGGCGCTTCTCACCAGAATACCTTCAGCCTCTTCCACGCTGTCGGTCTTTACATACTGATCGCTGAATTTTTCAAGACCGATTCCCGCGATGGGATTTAAACAATGATACTTAAACATCTGTATGTCCTCTTTTCTTTTATGCTCATAGATTTCTCACGGACTTCATCGTCCATGCTCACGCTCAAACTCCTTCATGAAAGCAACCAGCTTCTCCACACCCTCCACAGGCATGGCGTTATAGATGCTCGCCCGCATACCGCCTACACTGCGGTGTCCTTTCAGGTTCACAAAGCCTGCAGCAGCTGCCGCTTTGATAAACTCCGCATCCATTTCTTCATTGCCGGTCACAAAAGGCACATTCATGAGGGAGCGGTCTTCTTTTCTGACAGTCCCCTGAAACAGTTCACTCTCATCCAGAAAATCATATAAGATTCCGGCTTTCTTCTCGTTGGTCTCCTTCATAGCTTCCAGACCGCCGTTCTTTAAGAGCCATTTAAATACCTTGCCGCAAATATAGATTCCGTAACAGGGCGGCGTATTATAAAGAGATTCATTATCTGCATGAATCTTATATTTCATCATGGTAGGCGTTCCCGGAAGCACATCGTCCGTAATCAGATCTTCTCTGATGATGACTACCTGTGTGCCTGAAGGTCCCACATTCTTCTGTACGCCTGCATAGACCATACCGTATCTGGAAATATCCATGGGCTCGGACAGGAAACAGGAAGATGCATCAGAAACGAGAATCTTCCCCTTCGTATCGGGCAATGTATGGAATTTCGTTCCGTAGATGGTATTGTTCTCACAGATATATACATAGTCCATATCGTCTGTGATGGGCAGATCGGAGCAATCCGGTATATAAGAAAAGGTCTTATCCGCCGAAGAGGCAAGTTCCACCGCTTCACCGTAGATCTTGGCTTCCGCAAAAGCCTTCTTGGCCCACTGGCCGGTCAGAATGTAGCCCGCTTTACGATTCTTCATCAGGTTCATGGGTACGGATGCAAACACAAGGCTCGCTCCGCCCTGTAAAAACAGAACTTTATAATTATCGGGAATCTTCAGAAGCGTTCTCAGATCTGCTTCCGCCTCTTTGATAATGGTATCATAGGCTTTGGAACGATGACTCATCTCCATGACTGACATGCCTGTTCCCTTATAATCTAACATCTCCTCTGCGGCTTCCCTCAGAACTTCTTCAGGCAGCACCGCAGGACCTGCCGAAAAATTGTATACTCTAGCCACTTTTCTCTCCTCCGCAATCTGCAATAAATTTATAAACCAACAAACATTTTACCTTCTTCATACACTTTAGTCAATTACTACGGCAAATTTTTTCTTTTTACGGCAGTTTAATTAATAAAACATAACTACCGGCGTTCCCACCTCCACCGTATCATAAATCTGGGTCATGGCGTCTCTGGGTGTATTGATACAGCCGTGAGAGCCGTTGGTCTGATAGATCGTGCCGCCGTATTTGCTGCGCCAGGAAGCGTCATGTATGCCGATATTGCCTTTCACCGGCATCCAGAAATCCACGTGGGATGCATATCCGGGCCCCCGCAGGATTCTGTTGGTCTGTTTGAGATACACATAATTGACACCGGAAGGCGTTCCCATTCTGCGGGATGTATTGCCCGTAACGACCGGAGTCTGGATCTGACACTGGCCGTCCGCATAATAGTACATCATCTGCTCACCCATGTCGATCTCCACATAGGTATCCCCGATATCATTTTTTCCCTGTACCCGCGCCGTCTGCGAGTACACCGGCTCATGAACCTCCCGCTTTCCGCTTAAGAAAGCCTCCGTAAGATATGCCACTTCTGCCTCTTTGTCAATTTTATTACCGTAGATTCCGCCTTCCACCGTCACCGTTTCACCGCGCGTAGCCCGAAACTGCCTGCTTGAGCCTACTGTATCGTATTCTTCGGCCAGATCATCTATGAATTCCTTCACCGCTCCTTCCCGAAGCATGATCTGTCCCCTTTCATCCAGTGCAAAACTGCCGTCCTGAGCAAGCTCGATCCAATCACAGACCACCGCACCGTCAACAGGAATCTCCTCTTCCCCCATCCGATAGACAATGCCGCACTGTTGGAATTTCTCCACCTGCTCCCACAGGGCAAGGGCCTCTTCCATCTGGGGTGTCAACGGCAGGTCATGATAACATCCCGCATCCACCAGAGAAATTTCCTCCCGGGACTGCTCAATGGCATCCATGACAGCCGCCTTTGCCTCATCCGTATGCAGCACGCCGACTCGTTCATTCAGAAGTTCATAGCCCCTGTTTGTCCTGATGATGGCAACACCGCGCTCCTCATCAGGATGTTCCTTTTCCGCCGCCAGAAAGGGAATCTGCTCTATCGACTTCTCAAGCAGTTCTTTGTCACAGGATACCACCGGCACAAGCTCTGTGCTGTCTCCGTGGAGCAGACTCTCGATCCACATCCACGGGTTCTGCTGTTTCCGGTATACTTCCAGCGCCTTGGCGAAATCAAACTGATAGCCAATCTCCTCCGCAGATATTTTATGGGAATTGCCGTCCTGGTCCAGAACCGTGATCCCCTCATATGTAAAATTCTGCACCAGCTCATCATTCACTTCCTGAATGCTCTTGCCCGTACAGTATACACCGTTGATCCACGTTCCGTAGGCAAAGGCGTTATGATAATAAAGAGCCAGCCCGATGTAGGTTGCCATCAGGCTGACCAGGATGATGCATAGTATGATCATCACATGTTTTATAATTCTCTTACTCATGAAATATTTCCAGTCACCTTAAATTCATATCATCTCACGTTAAATCAGACGCGTCAAAGGCTTCACTGATCGGTGCACCGGCCGGAACCATGGGAAATACCTTATCGTCTTCAGGAATGATACAGTCTATCAATACCGGCCTTCCAAGCGCAATGGCCTTCTCGATGGCCGGCGCTGCTTCCTCCCGCTTCGTCACTCTGATCGCTTCACAGCCAAGACCTTCTGCCACCTTGCAGAAATCAACGCCGTCGTTCAGCACCGTCTGGGAATAACGTTTTCCATAAAAAAGAGTCTGCCACTGTCTCACCATGCCCAGCACATGATTGTTGATCACCACCTGAATGATCGGAATGTTATAGCGGCTCGCCGTGGCAAGTTCGTTCATATTCATCCGGAAGCAGCCGTCTCCTGCTATATTGATACAGATTTTATCCGGCCGGCCCATTTTGGCTCCGATACATGCTCCCAGCCCGTATCCCATAGTGCCCAGGCCGCCTGAAGTGAGCAGCGTCCGCGGCCTGGAATATTTGTAATACTGTGCCGCCCACATCTGATGCTGTCCGACGTCCGTGGTAATTACAGCATCCCCGCCTGTGATCCTGTCAATCTCCTCCATAATATAAGGACAGGACAGCACGGAAGCATCATAGTTCAAAGGATACTTCTCCTTCATCTGCCTGATATGCTGCATCCACTCCCCGTGATCCTGCTGTTCAAGCTGATCGTTGATCCTTCCCAGCACTTCCTTCAGGTCGCCTACAAGAGACACATCTGTCCTGATATTCTTGTTGATTTCCGCCGCGTCAATGTCGATGTGCAGTACTTTGGCATTTTCTGCAAATTTATTCGGATTACCCACCACACGGTCAGAAAATCTGGCTCCCATGGCGATCAGCAGATCACACTGGCTGACACCGAAGTTAGAAGTTTTCGTTCCATGCATTCCGATCATTCCCGTATAGCGGTCGTCATGTCCGTCACAGACACCTTTTCCCATCAGCGTGTCGCAGACCGGGGCATCCATTCTCCGCGCAAATTCCCGCACTTCCTGATAAGCTCCGGAAATAACGGCTCCTCCTCCCACATAAATGTACGGTTTTTTTGCATTTTTCAAAAGTTCCAGCGCCGCCTGCAGTTCTTCCTGCGTATAGCGGGCGATCTTCTCCACCGTCACAGGCTCTTTCCGCTCATATTCCCATGTATTGGCCGTCACATCCTTGGTGATATCCACCAGAACGGGACCGGGCCTGCCGCTTCCCGCAATGGCAAATGCCTTACGCAGCGTATCCGCCAGAATGCGAATATCTTTGACAATATAATTATGCTTTGTGATCGGCATTGTGACACCTGCGATGTCTACTTCCTGAAAAGAGTCCTTGCCCAGAGAAGGCAGCACCACATTACAGGTAATCGCCACCATGGGCACAGAATCCATATATGCCGTAGCGATACCCGTCACAAGGTTGGTGGCACCCGGTCCGCTGGTGGCCAGACACACGCCCACCCGGCCTGTAGCTCTGGCATAGCCGTCCGCCGCATGGGCCGCACCCTGCTCGTGAGATGTTAAAATATGGTTTATTTCATTACTATGTTGATACAATGCATCGTATACATTAAGGATCGTACCGCCCGGATAGCCAAACACGGTATCCACACCCTGTTCTTTCAGGCACTCCACTACGATCTCTGCACCGGTTAATTTCATACTCTGTGTTCCTCCTGTTTTTCACTGATCACGCCTGGGATTGTTTACGGCAGAGCCTTCCCTTAACCCCGCTTCGGGATTTCAAGAATGGCGCCTCTGTTACCGCTTGTTACCATCTCCCGGTATCTTGCCAGATATCCGCTTGTAATTTCCGGCTCCCTTGGCTGCCATTTTTCCTTTCTGGCCGCCATCTCTTCCTCTGAAACCTTCACATTCAGCTTCATGTTCGGAATATCAATGCTGATAATATCTCCTTCCTCCACCAGAGCGATGGGGCCGCCCACAGCCGCTTCCGGAGACACATGTCCGATCGATGCCCCTCTGGACGCACCGGAAAATCTGCCGTCCGTGATCAGCGCAACACTGGATCCAAGTCCCATGCCCGCAATCGCAGAAGTGGGATTCAGCATTTCACGCATACCAGGTCCACCCTTAGGTCCTTCATAACGGATGACTACCACATCGCCTGCCACGATCTTTCCGCCCTTAATAGCCGCTATGGCATCCTCCTCACACTCAAATACTCTGGCCGGTCCCTCATGCACCATCATCTCTTCCACCACAGCGGAACGTTTCACCACGCTGCCGTCGGGTGCCAGATTGCCTTTCAGCACAGCCAGTCCGCCTGTACTGCTGTAAGGATGATCCACAGTTCTGATCACTTCCGCATTCCTGTTTACTGCATTCTTGATATTCTCACTGACAGGCTGTCCCGTCACGGTCATGCAGTCCGTATGCAGAAGTCCGATATCCGCCAGTTCCTTCATCACCGCATATACACCTCCGGCCTCATTCAGATCTTCCATATAAGTAGGGCCTGCCGGAGCAAGATGGCACAGATTCGGCGTTTTCTCGCTGATCTCATTGGCATAGGAAATATCAAAATCAAATCCGATCTCATGCGCGACAGCCGGTAAATGCAGCATGGAGTTCGTAGAACATCCCAGCGCCATATCTACCGTCAATGCGTTCAGAATCGCATCCTTTGTCATAATATCTCTGGGACGTATGTTTTTTTCCAGCAGATTCATCACAGCCATGCCGGCATGTTTTGCCAGCTTGATCCTTTCGGAATAAACTGCCGGAATGGTTCCGTTGCCGCCAAGTCCCATACCCAGCACTTCCGTCAGGCAGTTCATGGAATTCGCGGTATACATACCGGAACAGGAGCCGCAGGTAGGACAGGTTTTTTCCTCAAATTCACGCAGTTCCTCGTCACTCATGGTACCCGCCGCATGGGAGCCCACCGCCTCAAACATGGAAGAAAGGCTTCTCTTCTGTCCCTTGACATGTCCTGCAAGCATAGGGCCGCCGGATACAAACACGGTAGGCACATTGATCCGCGCCGCCGCCATGAGAAGTCCGGGTACGTTTTTGTCACAGTTGGGCACCATCACGAGTGCGTCAAACTGATGTGCAAGGGCCATACATTCCGTGGAATCCGCGATCAAATCTCTCGTCACCAGAGAATATTTCATGCCGATATGTCCCATAGCGATCCCGTCACACACAGCAATGGCCGGAAACACCACCGGCACGCCGCCGGCCTCAGCCACACCCAGCTTTACGGCATCGACGATCTTGTCAAGGTTCATATGCCCCGGCACGATCTCATTATAAGAGCTGACAATACCGACCATGGGTTTTCTCATCTCTTCCTCCGTAAACCCCAACGCATTAAACAGACTTCTGTGAGGCGCCTGCTGTACACCTGCTTTTACATTATCACTTCTCATCTTTTCCTCCATTCTGAAGCATTACAAATTCTGACTGAACGTATTCGTTTCCCTGAACTTCATTGTTTATCATCAAATTTATAACACCTTGCTTCTCTTTTAATATCGCATGATATTTTATACTGTTATTGATCAGTGTCCTGTGCTCTTCCATACAGGACAAACCTGTCATTCTCATAAATCTGTTCCATCTCTTCCTGCACCCGGGATTCCTGAAACTGCTCTGCAGTCATATAAAGCTTCCATTCGTCACCGCGCCAGTAAACTTCTTCCTGCTCATCCCCGTATCCCAGCAGCAAAAATTTATCAGCCAGCACCACATCAGCCTGTGAAAGATCTGTGGTAACTCTGTCTTCTCCGATATTATATAAAAATAACAGTAGATATTCCTGGTCGCAGTCTGTAACGCCAATCTTTCCTGCCGAGGGCAGATCGATCTGTCTGTAAGCATCCTCTGCCGATGCCTCCCTGTCACTGTACTGTGCCCTGTAAGCCGGAGATGCCAGCATCATGATGCAGAGTATTCCGAAAACTGCGCTGCCGATCAAACCGGCCTTTTCCTCAAATGTCTTCTTTCTCTCTTCGCCGTGCCGGTCTGTACACTTTCCCATTTCCCCCGGGCTGGAAGCCTCTACGTCTTCCGCCATCTTTTTCTTCCTGGTCTTTCCCGCAAGATATCCTGCACCGGACTGCCACAGCCGGGATACCCCAAAGGCAGCCAGAACTCCGGCAAAAGAAAAGACTCTGTAATAAGGCAGGGAACATTGTATCAACAGCATAAGCGGGATCACAAGAATGCCTGCCGCCAAATAAATCTCCAAAAAGTCGCCGGCTTCCTTCCGCCGATCCATTACGGGTGTTCTATAACTTCCGTTATGTATTTTCCCGGCAATACTGGTCAATATACAGATCAGGCAAAGTACCAGCAAAACCGCCATCACTGCCGCCAGGCCCGCATAATATTCGTTTAACAGGTTCTGCAGCCAGCGGACGAATTTTCCCGCAAAGCCTTCCCTTCCCACGCTCTGGATATAGGGTGTTGCCAGCATATAATCGATGCCTGTCTTCATGGCCAGAAAAGGTGCCTTTAAGATGACTGCCACATGTCCCAGTCCGTAATATGCGCCATTCTGCTCCTTCGTCAACAGATTGGAACCGATGGCAAGCCATACGATGCCATATAGCCCCAGCGTACAAACCGCGCCTGCCAGAGAAGCAGACACCAGCCGGACCAGCCGCCTGTATTCCCCTTTCAGCAAAAGCAGAACCCCGCCTGCCAGACAAACCGGTATTACCACGTATACACTGCTTGGTATGGCATATAACGCCGCCGTGAGGCAGAGGCCAAAAACCAGATAATCCCTGATTCTGTCCCTGTGCTCCACCACAATGTGAAAAAGCTTACAGACCGCTGCAAGATAGCAGAACGTGACAAACGCATAACCTCTTCCCTGTACCGCAAGCTGGTTGACAAGCTTCATGCCGGCAAAGAAAAAGACCGGCATCAACGCCATCCCGCAGTCAAAACATTTCCTGCTGATCCGGTAGACCAGCACAAGACTTCCGAGACTGCTCAAAAATGATATCCCCCGCAGCGCAATGGCGGCATTCCCAAATATTCCCAAACATGCCGACAGCACCGAATAACCGATATGATTGTTGGGCAGCGGCCAGTGGATGGCCGCATAAAGAGGCCCTCTGCTGATAAAATAATAGTAAGTATACAGTTCATCATACCAGGGCGTCATTCCAAACAGCCGCCAGCCGTAATAAACAGCCATCCCGCATAAAAACAGCATAAAAACCGCCGTCTCCCTGTCAATTTTATGCCCCTTGCTTCTCTGCTTCATAGAGTAATCCGTTCTGCCAAAAGATCCCCCATCTGTCTGCAGCCCACCTGCGTGCACCCCTCAGACATGATATCCACCGTCCGATAACCTTCCCTGAGCACTTCTTTTACTGCATTCTCCACGGCATCTGCTTCACGATCCAGATCAAAACTGTAGCGCAGCATCATCGCCGCTGACAGAACCGTGGCAATGGGATTTGCAATATCCTTTCCGGCAATATCCGGCGCTGAACCGTGGCTGGGTTCATACAGCCCGAATTTTGTATCATTCAGAGATGCCGATGCCAGCATACCGATGGATCCGGTCACCATACTGGCCTCATCGGACAAAATATCTCCGAACATATTCTCTGTCAGGATCACATCAAACTGTGCCGGATCTTTGACCAGCTGCATGGCACAGTTATCTACCAGCATATGTTCCAGCTTCACTTCCGGATACTGTTCTGCCACCTCTTCCACCACGCTTCTCCACAATCTGGAAGATGCAAGTACATTGGCTTTATCTACACTGGTCACCTTCTTGCGCCTCTTCATGGCTATATCAAATCCCTTGACGGCGATCCTTCTGATCTCATTCTCATCATATACAAGCGTGTCAACAGCTTTCCGCACACCGTCTTCTTCAATGGTTTTCTTCTCTCCAAAATACAGACCGCCCGTCAGTTCCCGCATAATCATCATATCGAATCCTTTTGCAGATATCTCCTCTTTCAACGGACATGCACCGGTCAGTTCATCATAAAGCACCGCCGGTCTCAGGTTCGCAAACAGATTCAGTTCCTTTCTGATTGCAAGAAGTCCGGCCTCCGGTCTCAGATTCGGTTCCAGCCGATACCATGGTGAGGTTGTGGTATCCCCTCCGATAGACCCCATCAGCACTGCATCGGCACTCTTTGCCGTATCTACAGCCTCCTTCGTCAAGGGAACGCCGTGCACATCGATAGACGCACCGCCCATCAAAATATCTGTATAATGCATGGCATGTCCAAATCTGCCTGCCACCGCATCCAGCACTTTCTTTGTCTCCGCTACAATCTCCGGTCCGATTCCATCACCCGGAATGCATGTAATCCTCAAGTCCATATTCTCATCCTCGCTCCCATGTCATTTATCGCTAAAATATCACTTATATATCATAGTCTATTCTTCAACAAATTTCAAGCTGTTGGAAAAATGAACCTTAAACCATATAAAACACCTTTTGATGACCAATTGTTATATCAAAAAAAGAGGCAAACCATTACTGATTTACCTCTGCTTTTATGATTCCGTTTCACCAGAAACTATATTAGTTTGCTGTAAAGGCTTTCTCTGCCAGCACATTATCATCAGGATCTGTATAGCGCATGATAACAGTACATGCACCTTCCTGACCGATCACATCATCAAACTGCTTTACCTGAGACTTGAATGTCTCCTCCTGTGAATCCAGCGCTGCGCTTAAAGCCTCAGCTATGCCGTCTACCACCATGGAGCTGTCCTCGATCTTGATGATAACAGTAAACTCATTACCTTTCACCTCAAGGTCAGCAGACATACCTTCCTCGGCAACACTTGCAAACATAGCATCTAATGCAGATTTTACAGTAGGATCATTGTAATAATCCTCCAATGTCTGGAAGTCACCTGCTGCACCTGTATCATCTGCTGCATCGTCTGTAGCTGCTTCTGTATCATCCGCCGTATCGTCTGTAGCTGCTTCTGTATCATCCGCCGTATCATCTGTGGCTGCTTCTGCATCATCCGCCGTATCATCTGTGGCTGCTTCTGCATCATCCGCCGCGTCATCTGTGGCTGCCTCTGTATCGTCTGCCGCTGCATCTGCTGTTGTTTCCGTGTCATTAGACTCTGCTGTCTTAGCATCATCACCGCCACATGCAGTTACGGACAACGTAAGTGCCATGATTGCTGCACATGCAATCATCTTTAATGTCTTTCTTTTCATAACTTTCTCCTCCCTTTACCCAAACGAGTATACATGTTGAATTATTTGTGGTATTTCACACAATCTGGAATTTTACACGATGTGGTATGCCTTGTCAATATCATGATACACATTTTGTATAGGTTTACGAAAAACAGTTATTTCAAGCAGTCTTTTCTATACTTTATCACAATAAAATCTGTCAAAAAATACCGGACTGTACAGCCCGGCATCCTGTTTCGTTTTATTCTGTTTTGCTGTTCTTATTCTCCGTCAGCTTTCTCGATCTGCGCCACCGCAGATTTCTGCATCGGAATACGACAATTCTTATTGCTTCCAAATTCAACGATAATCGTATCGTCTGTGATGTCGATCACAATACCATAAAATCCGCTGGTCGTAAGCACACAGTCACCCACATTCATATCTGCCAGCATGGCCGCCATTCTCTTCTGTTCCTTCTTCTGAGGACGAATCATGATAAAGTACATAAAAGCCACAATAATGACAATATACCCGATCATAATGATACCGCCGCCTGCTGCAGCTGTCTGGTCAGCCGTCAATAAAAGTCCCATATTTTTTTCCTCCATAATATTCATATATGATCCGGCAGACATCTGCCATGTCATACGTCTACGCAATCTAATGGATATCATACACAAAATGAATTAAGAAAACAAGCCTTTTATATCTTTTTCAATCCATTTTAGTTTCTTTTTAGATTTTTCTGCCGCCTTACCGTCCGGCCTGCATACCATCCAGTTTCCTTTTTTTATAAGCCGCAAAACAACCATCGTCCAGCGCCTGCCTGATTTCTTCCATCATCGTATTATAAAAATAAAGATTATGCAAAACACAAAGCCGCATACCAAGCATTTCCTTTGCTTTCAGCAGATGCCTGATATATGCTCTGGAATATCTTCTGCATGCCGGGCAGCCGCAGCCTTCCTCGATGGGGCCGTGATCCAGTTCATACTTCGCATTAAACAGATTGATCTTACCCCGGTTGGTATACAAATGACCGTGCCGGCCGTTCCTTGTAGGGTAAACGCAGTCAAAGAAGTCCACTCCCCTCTCCACGGCTTCCAGAATGTTTGCCGGTGTTCCCACTCCCATCAGGTATGTAGGCTTGTTCTGCGGCAGGTAAGGAACCGTCTCCTCAATGACATGGTACATCTGCTCATGACTCTCCCCCACCGCCAGTCCGCCCAGCGCATACCCGTCACACTCCATCTCGGAAATCTGCTTTGCGTGGCTGATTCTGATATCATCGAATATCGCTCCCTGATTGATGCCGAAAAGAAGCTGATTCTTATTAATCGTGTCTTCCAGTCCGTTCAACCGTTCCATTTCCACCTTGCACCTTTTAAGCCATCTTGCGGTGCGCGCGACGGAAGCTTCCACATAATGCCTGTCTGCCACACTGGAGGGACATTCGTCAAACGCCATTGCTATAGTGGATGCCAGATTGGACTGGATTCGCATACTCTCCTCCGGACCCATGAAAATCTTTCTTCCGTCCACGTGAGAATTAAAATAGACTCCCTCCTCTTTGATCCTGCGCAGGCTTGCCAGGGAAAAAACCTGAAACCCGCCTGAATCCGTCAGGATCGGCTTGTCCCACGACATAAATTTATGCAGCCCTCCCAGCTTTTTAATGACCTCATCACCGGGCCGCACATGCAGATGATATGTATTGGACAACTCCACCTGTGTCTTAATCCCTTCCAGATCCTCCGTGGAAACGGCTCCTTTGATCGCCGCCGCCGTACCCACATTCATAAATACGGGCGTCTGGATCGTACCGTGTACGGTCTCCATTTCCGCCCGTTTTGCTCTTCCTTCTGTCTTTAATATTCTGTACATTCCTGAATACCTTTACATTTCTTTCCTGATATAATGCGCCGGCGACTCCGCAAAGCCGCCGTCTTTCATCTTACAAATACTGATCCCAGAATTCCTCCAGGCATATATTCTCTTCATGCATGATCATAGCCGCTTCCCGGCCTACATAACGAAAATGCCAGGGTTCGTACTCTATGCTCGTAATGTGCTCTTTCCCCTCCGGATACCGCAGCGTAAATCCATATTCACAGCTGTGCTCTGCAAGCCACTGTCCGGCTTCCGTCTCACTGAATTCCTCAATCAGATCGGAAAAGGTATCACTGGTTATATCCAAAGCCAGACCAACCTGATGTTCACTGGATCCGGGAACAGTTACCGCCTGGGAAGAAATCTTATAGGCCTCCATATAAGACAGCCCCTGGTTCATATAAGCCCGTATCTTCTTATTAAATAAATACTCCTGCCTGTCCAGCGTTCTGTACGGAGAACGGATTACAAGATTCACACCGTCATCTTTGGCCGCCTGCATCATGAGCAGCAGGTCATCTATGATCCTCTCGTCACACCGCAGCACACTTCCTTTGATCGTCCCGAGATTAAAATCATAACCGTCCGGTATGGGATGCTGCTTGTTGATCAGCACAAGCCGCCAGTCCGAAGAATCAAACACATAACCCTCTGCACCCTCTTCCGGCTGTTCTTCTTCCTTATGATATTCTTCATGACTCTCCAGAATATCGTCCAGCGTATATACATCGGCATTTGTGATATCCTGCTCCGGGTCGTACTCCAGATCGTTCTCTTCCTCATCCAATATGATAGGTGCCTCCGGATCTACCTCCGTTATCTCCGCCAGCACAATGTCCGAATCTTCCACAACTGCGCTGTAAGTTTCCTGAGCTTTGATAAAACCTGACCGCTCCGCAAAGACCGCAAAAGAGAAACTACAGCTGTTCATAAAAAAAAGAATCACAAAAGCAACACTTGCATAACGCTTCATATTGTTTGCAAAATGCTGACAGGTATAGTATCCCCCCAAAGCAGCTGTCATCATGGCCAGACAGGGGTACTTCAATATTTTATGTTTTTTTGCAATGCGTGTAAATTTAGCAATTACCTTTTCACGAAATGTCTTTTTCATCAAAATGCCTCAAATCTGTTATGCTTTCGTATATCGCACAAAACTACACAAAAAAATATGTATCTCATTTAGTATAATAACACATAAAATTTATTTGTACAGCTTTTTTTATATAAATTTTATGTAAATCTATATAATTATGACAATTTTTCCTCCACGCTGTCTGTTTTAGGGATTATAAGCCTTTCCGCGCTTCAATGCAGTACAAAAGAAACACCGGACAGGTTAACAATAATTCCGGGGTTCATCCTTACCCTCCCCCCTCTCTTGATTGATCTTTATCCTGAAATATTTATTTCTGTCCGCTGATGTGCTATACTAAACCAGTGCATCATATCACCCGTATTTGATCAGGATATTCTGCTTCTCCCTAAGCGCTGACCTTTTTTGCCATCGCCGGCCGCTCTGCCGGCTGATTGGAAAGAAACCGGTCCGCCAGAATTTTTATATACCATATGCTATTTAATGTTTGCAGGATATCCTTCATATTTTTTTCAGACTCCTTCATTACAAACCCGACAAGCACAGTGTATTGTCAGAATATATCCGTTTAATTCTATGATCCGGCAACAATTCTGTATTTTGCCAGATCGTATATAGAAAATACAATATCTACAAAGAAAGGAACACTCTTATGGCAGGCTCATCTTTTGGCACAATCTTCCGCATCACAACCTGGGGGGAATCCCACGGCGCTGCATTAGGTGTCGTTGTGGACGGCTGCCCCGCCGGGCTGTTTTTGAATTCCTCGGACATCCAGGCTTATCTGGACAGACGGAAACCCGGCCAGACTAAAATCTCTACCCCCCGCAAAGAGGCCGACGAGGCAGAAATCCTCTCCGGCATATTTGAAGGCAAGACCACAGGCACTCCTGTTGCCATGCTGGTACGCAACACCTCCCAGCACTCTGCGGACTACAGCGAGATTGCAAACTATTACCGCCCCGGCCACGCGGATTATACTTTTGACGCAAAATACGGCTTCCGTGATTATCGCGGCGGCGGACGCTCCTCCGGCCGGGAAACCATCGGGCGGGTGGCTGCCGGCGCTATGGCCGCCAAACTGCTGCGGGAATTCGGCATAGAACTGACGGCATATACAAAATCCATCGGCCCCGTCAACATTGACATGACAAAATTTGAAAAGCAGGCAATTCTTGATACTCCCACCTGTATGCCCGACCGGGAAGCCTCTGTCCTGGCGGAAGCTTATCTTGCCGACTGCATGAAAAATTATGACTCTGCAGGCGGCGTGATTGAATGTGTCATTGGCGGCGTTCCCGCCGGGCTGGGAGATCCTGTTTTCGAAAAGCTGAGCGCAAATCTGTCCAGGGCAGTCATGTCCATAGGCGCCGTCAAGGCGGTGGAAATCGGGGATGGTATAAATGTGGCACTGCGTCATGGCTCTGATAATAATGATTCCTTCCGCATGGAAAACGGCAGAATCACCAAGGCTTCCAATCATGCCGGCGGCATCCTGGGCGGGATCAGCGACGGTTCTTCCATTATCCTGCGAGCCTATATCAAGCCCACCCCCTCTATCTTTTCTCCCCAGGAGACCGTGAACAGACAGGGAGAAAATATCGAGATTTCCATCAAGGGGCGGCACGATCCCATCATTGTTCCCCGCGCCGTAGTCGTAGTGGAATCCATGGCTGCACTTGTCCTTGCAGACGCACTGCTCCTCAATGCAAGTGCAAAAATGGACCATTTAAAAAGGATATATGGCAGGTAATCCTGTCATATATCCTGATCTGCACGCTATTGTCTTTTTCTTCAGACGGCATGGCAGTATTTATGCTCTGTACCAATCTGCTGCCATGCTTCCTGCAAAAATATAATCTACGCATTACAAGCTTATCCGCATCCGTCAATTCGTCAGATAACTGCTCACACAGTACAGCGTCTGCCCGTTATAATCCACTCTCGACCAGCCGTATTCCTCATTGATCCCGGTTCTTGTCACATATTCACCGTTATGCAGTACCGCCGCCACAACGGCATCCGGATTTGTCACACTCGGCAGAGTCCGCAGGTTGACTTCTATCTTCGCCGTCACCTGATCACTGCGGTCCGCAAATTTCGTCTTAAGACCATCTCCGCTTCCTGCCCCCTCCTGCGTCTGTACAGGCGTCTGATAATTCAGATCTGTAGTCAGATAGCTGGACACCGCATAGACCGTCTGTCCGTTATAAATAAGCCTGGACCATCCGCTGTCGCTGACACCTGTACGCTGAACCGTCTCTCCGTTCTTCAAGGTATACACAACAGCACTGTCTTCTCCCTGGTCTGGAATGCTGCGCAGGTTCGTGGAATCCTTTGCCGTCACATTCTCATTCACTTCCGTAAAATTCATCAGAGCTTCCGCATCTGCATGGGCTTCCTCCGGCTTTTCGCCGCTCTGCGCATCGGCAACGCCTTCATATCCGAAATATGCCACGTTCACGTCCACAGGTTTTTCGATTCCCGCCACAGTACCGCGGTTTGTATACTGCCACATGGCATGGGTTCCCCCGTAAGAAGACTTTGCTGTCTCCGGATAGGGAACTGCGGGATACTGCGAAACCCAGATCCGATAGCTTCCCTCGATTCTTGTCGTGTCCCACTTTGCATTTCCGGAAAGTTCCCCCATAGAAGCATAAAACATCGGTGTATAACCCCTGTTATATATTTCCTGTAAAAAAACAAGGGCAATATCCGTGCGTTCCGCGTTGGTCAGATGATACTGTGAACTTTCAGGCTTATCAAATCCTTCACAGTCATATGCCACCGGATAAGTAATCTGATAGCCGGCAATATAATCTGCCACCCAGTCCGCTTCCGCCTTCGCCTCCTCCGCATTAACCGCCGTAGAAAAGAAGTAGGCTCCCACCTTGATTCCGTTCCTCTGCGCTTCCTGCATATTATACCTGGCATTGGTATCTGCACAGATCTCCCTCGTCTGATCGGCACGATATCCCACACGTACCATTGCAAAGTCGATCCCGGAAGCCGCCACCTGCGCCCAGTCAATCGTTCCCTGATATCTGGCCACATCAATCCCGATGGTAACCTGCGCCGTTTCCGCCACGCTGCCGGATGACAAAAGCGCCGTCACATCCACCTCCGTGCCCTGATCCGTACTCATGGAAGCCGGCTGGGGATCTTCCGCCACAGCCTCATCAGCTGTCAGCACCTCCGTTTCATCCTGAGGCTGCTCCGAATCCGGTTCCGGAACTCTTGCTTCATCTTTCTCTATATCCGTGATGGCTGCATCCTCCGTGCTCTTCTCCGAATCGTTCAAACCGTTTTCCTGCCCTGTCTCCCCGGCTGTATCCTCCGGCAGCATCTGTAACGCAGGACTCTGTGTTTCTACAGCCCCGCTCTCCTTCTTCCCGGCCAGAAATATAACAAGTGTAATTACGATCAAAAGCGCTCCTGCAACAATGGGAATCCACAGCTTTCCGGACATACCCCGGCCACCCCGGCCGCCGATGTCATAATCATAATCCTGCTCGTAATCATCGTCATAATCATCGGATTCTGATTCATATACCTCATCGAATTCCGCGTCCAGATCTTCCAGTTCATCCTTCCAGTCACTGAGCCTGCTCATGTTTACCTCCTTAGAAGTTATCTAACAGTTCCAGATAAAAGTCATTGTAATCTGTTCTCTTTTCCTTCATGAAATGAATCGCCGTCTTCGGATGCTGGTTTAAAATACCTGTTAAGAGATATGGCACGTCATACCCCCATACAACCCCTGACTCTCGCAGCGGAACAATATGCTTCTCCACAAACTTAAGGATCGAATGAATGCTGTATTTAGGGTTTTTCAGGAATCCCAACAGAAGCTCGCTGGGACAATTACCGCAGCCGCGCCCGAGGCCGCTTACCGTTGCATCAAGATAGCTTACTCCCATAATAACAACTTCCGTCGTGTTTGCAAAGGCAAGCTGCTGATTATTATGGGCGTGGATTCCTACTTTCTTGCCGTATTTTGCCGCAACCTCAAGATAAGTGTCCGCCAGTCTTCTGACCTGTTCGGGATAGAGTGATCCATAGCTGTCTACCAGATAGATTGTTCCGACGCTGCTTTGTCCAAGCAGTTCCAGCGCGGCATTGATATCAGTCTCATTGGATTTGGAGATCGCCATAATGTTAACAGTAGTCTCATATCCTTTCTTTGTACAATCCTCTATCATATCAATGGCCGCCGGAATCGTATTGATATAAGTTGCAACCCTCACCAGATCCACCGGGCTGTCTTTCTTGTTCAGAATATCTTTCTTATAATCACACCTTCCCACGTCTGCCATGACCGCGATCTTCATGTCCGTCTTGTTATCTCCTACGACGGCCCGTATATCCTTGTCATCACAGAATTTCCACTTGCCGAACTTCTTTACATCAAAAAGTTCTTTAGATGCCTTGTAACCGAATTCCATATAATCCACGCCGGCCTTCAGGTTTGCCTGATACAGATCTTTCACAAATTCATCGGTGAAGAAAAAATCGTTTACCAGCCCGCCGTCACGCAAGGTACAGTCAACCACCTTGATATCCGGTGCGTAGGACATTAGTGTTCTTCCTTTTGCTCTCTTTTCCATCCTGCTCATCCCTTTCTCTGTCTCGCTGCTGCATATCTTCTATTCTACAACGATCTTCTTAAAACTCTTCTTCCCTTTTTTGACAATGAACTCTTCAGCAGCGATATCCTCTTTTGTGTAGGAAGTCTTGATATCCGCCACCTTCTCTCCCTTGACGCTGACACCGCCCTGTTCCACCGCGCGCCGTGCCTCGGACCGGGAAGCCGCCAGCCCGGCTGCCACGAGAACACCGAGAATATCAATGCTGCCGTCCGTGAACCTGTCCTCTGTAAGCAGAGCCGTGGGCATATTCTCAAGACTGCCGCCGCCGGCAAAAAGCGCCTTCGCCGCTTCCTCCGCCTTCTTTGCCTCCTCTTCTCCGTGAACGAGATTGGTCAGTTCATAGGCCAGAATCTCTTTCGCCCGGTTCAACTGGCTGCCTTCCCACTGATCCATCTCATCAATCTGCTCAAGCGGCAGAAATGTCAGCATCCGCAGGCATTTAAGCACATCAGCGTCCGCCACGTTACGCCAATACTGATAAAATTCAAAAGGCGTTGTCTTGTTCGGATCAAGCCATACCGCGCCTTTCTGCGTCTTCCCCATCTTCTTACCCTCGGAATTCATAAGAAGCGTGATTGTCATGGCATAGGCGTCTTTCCCCAGCTTGCGGCGGATCAGATCCGTACCGCCAAGCATGTTGCTCCACTGATCATCGCCGCCGAACTGCATATTGCAGCCGTATCTCTTATACAGCTCCATAAAATCATAGCTCTGCATGATCATATAATTGAATTCCAGGAAGCTTAATCCTTTTTCCATCCTCTGCTTATAACATTCTGCCCGAAGCATATTGTTAACGCTGAAGCAGGCACCGATATCGCGGATAAATTCAACATAATTCAGATTAAGAAGCCAGTCTGCATTGTTTACCATCAGCGCCTTGCCTTCGGAAAAATCAATAAAACGGCTCATCTGCCTCTTAAAACATTCACAGTTGTGCTCGATCATCTCCTTCGTCATCATGGTCCGCATATCGGTTCTGCCGGAAGGATCACCGATCATTGCAGTTCCGCCGCCGATCAGGGCGATGGGCTTATTGCCCGCCTCCTGCAGCCTCTTCATAAGGCATAACGCCATAAAATGTCCCACATGCAGACTGTCCGCCGTAGGATCAAAACCGATATAAAAAACCGCTTTTCCTCCGTTGATCAGATCCCTGATCTCCTCCGCATCTGTTAACTGCGCAAGAAGTCCTCTTGCCTGAAGTTCTTCATAGATTCCCATTTTAAAATCATACTCCTTTCTGTTATCGACCGTGTTCCGGAACATACTAAAAAACCCCGTCCCGTGTATCTAAACACATAGGACGAGGCTGCGCTCGTGGTACCACCTATTTTCACAGACAGTTCACACTGTCTGCCTCACCGAGTACAACTTCGAAATTCATCCGAAAGATACGATCCCGTCGTGATACTCTCCTGCTATAACGTGCATTCATCCGTCACGGCCTACCAGGGTCATCCGTTCTGCCGTGAAGCTCCGAGATGTATTCATAAAAAACTTCCCGCGCGCCTCTCATCAACCGGCTGCTTTCTGTGCGTTCCATAGTTTACTACTTGTTCTCTTCATCGCTTTTATATTCTCATTGACTATAATTTATACGATGGCGCATATTTTGTCAACCGTTATTTTTGCATCCTCTTTTTTCTGCTTTCCTTTCCGGTTTACTCCATCTGCTTTCTTCATTCTGTTTTTTCCTGCCTTCCATCCCTGCACTTCTTAATCCGGCCCTTCCTTTTATTCTTCTCTGTCCGCTTTCTTTTCCGGCCTCTCCTATTTGATCATTTCATTCAGTATTGCCTTGACCTGGTGGAAATCAAACAGATCATAAGCTGCCTTAAGCCTTTTAAACTGGCCGTTTGCCGGCTCCCCGTAATTTCTGGATGCCATCTGAGGCACAAGTTCATCGGTTACCTTAAGATTCATCTTATCCAGTTCCGTTTTAAGATACAGCAGGTCTTCCGCCGTCAGTTCCTGAATTTCCTGCTCCGTCACATCCGTCCCTGTGTCTTCCTCGTAGAAACTTCCCGTGCTGACCAGATACTCTTTAACAATACTGAGTATCTCTCTGAATTTATCCAGATATCCACCGAATTTCCTGCGGATTCCATCCACATCCCCCGCTTTGCCGTCAAATTCCAGTTCCTTAAAAAGAGCCGACACTTCCATAGCCCCGATGCTGGCGCTGGAACTTTTGATTCCGTGTACGTCAGTGGTAAACAACTGGATGTCACCGGCTTCCAGCAGATTCGGCAGAATTTCCAGATACTTCAACCCTTCTGAATAGTAGGTATTGAGGATCGCCGCATAAGCTTCCTTGTTAAAGCCGATGTTCAACAGACCTTTATCGGTATTCAGCCCGCTCTCTGCGGCAGGCATCCCGCCGTCCTTTTGCCCCTCTTTCCTGTCGTTCACCTCTTTGCTCTTAACCCGCAGAATCAGTTCCTCCGGTAAAAATTCCAGCAGACATTTTTCCAGATAGCGCCGTTTGATCGGCTTGGCAAGATATTCCTGAAACCCCAGTTCAAGCATCTCTTCCCTGACATTGGCGCCATTCTGGGCTGTCAGCGCTATCACCGGCACTTCCTTGAAATACCTCTCTTCCTTGGAACGGATCCGCCTGAGTACCTCGTCACCGCCCAGATCCGGCATAACCATATCCATTAACACCAGATCATATCTCTCCTGCTCCATCTTCTTAATGCCGTCTTCTCCGCAGGTGGCTACCGCTATATTGATACCGTACTTGCCAAAAATTCCCGATGCAACTTTCAGGTTCACCGCATTATCATCCACCACAAGTATTCTCGCATTTTTAGCCGTAAAAGTTTCCGATGCCGCGCTCTTCTTGTAATCCTCCCTGTTCCATCTGTGATTCAGCACCATGGAAACAGTGATGCTGGAAAAAGGTCTGTGTATCAGACGGCATTTGCCAAAGTCCCCGTACACGGTGCCATATTCCGCCAGCACATATGTATATTCCTCGCATTCATACAGTGAGATGATATTAGAAAGATTTTCATACACTTCATCCGGAACAAAGATAAAATCAAAATGTCTGTCCTGAATCGCCCGGTCAAATCCGTAATAATTGCGGACATACGTGGGCCGGACACCGAATGTTTCCATGATATTCTGCCATTTGAGCATACTGTCCTCATGATCCGCATAGATGAGCACCATCGGTTTTTTGTCATCTTCCAGACAGATCATCGGTGAAGCGTCAACAATTTCCTGGCAGAAGGTAAAAGTCGTAGACAGGCCGATTCCCTCGATACTTTCTACTTTAATATCACCCTGCATCATGGACAGCAGTTCTTTGCAGATCGTAAACTTCAGACCGATCCCCTTCAAATTGCTGGACTGTCTGGAATCGTAAGTATCATACATGCCGAACAGAGATTGAATATCGATTCTGGATAAACCTTTGCCGGTATCCGCAACCATACAGCGAAAAACTGCATTTCCTTTCTCCGGATCCGTCTCACAGCCGACTTCCAGAAGAATCCTGCCACTGGCGGTACAGTCTATGGAAATGAAAAGCAGATAAAGAAAAATCTGCCGGATCATGACACTGTCTCCCAGAAGAAGCTTCGGTATATTGCCGTCGACCTTCATATCCAGATGAAGCTTTTTCTTCTTCAGATCCTCCGAAACCGTATTCACGATCCCTTTTACAAGCTTTTCAAAACTGTATGTATCTTTGATCAGATGCATTTCACCGGCATCAATCTTTGCATAAGTCAGCACATCATCAATGATTGCGAGCAGGTCATAGGCCGCGCTTCTGATCGTATTCACATCGCTCTTCGTCTCACCATCCTGCTCCCCTTTCAGCATGATCTCTGAAAGATTGATGATGGAATTCATAGGCGTTCGGATCTCATAGGACATATTACTCAGAAACTGTCTCTTTGCTGCACCCGCACGCTCAATCTTCCGGCTGCTTTCCTCAATTTTTTTCTGCTGATACAGATAAAATCTTTCCTGAATATAAATAAGAAAAATAATAAAAAAAGCCGTCCCCAGAAAGCTGATTACAAGATCCGAAAAATGAAATACCTGGTTTACATAACTTTCACCATCTATTCCGGGAAACAGTACACTGCTGTAAAGATAACAGTATTCGAACGTAAACAATGTCAGTACAAGAAAGAAAAGCAGCCCGCGGAACACAGAGTACACAACAATCATGCTGGCCACAAACCACATGATAGCCACACAATAAGCCACATCTCCCATGATCAGGATCATTGGAATGGCAATTCCGTCCAGAAGAATCAGGGTAAGTACCGCCGTCAGATCATGCTTCCTGAATCGCAGATTAAAGGCCAGAAGAAAAATACCTCCGGCGAAAATCAGAAGCATGGCCGGAACCAGTCTTTGTATAGTGCCCGCCACCATGGAGACAGGCAGCACAACAGCACTCTCAACGATAACCATTGCGAGAAAAAGGTTCAGATTAAATTCCATCAGGCTCATGCCGTCTAATTTCTTTTCTAAAAACCGATCCAGTTTACATCTCATAGCTTTCTCCGCCCGAATCTTCTCTCAGGCATCCCTGTCTGTACCGCAAAACGGCTTATATATCTGTTCTGTCCGGGTTACATTTCTGCCTGATCCGCCTTATGAGGGGCATAAGCAATCAGATGCTTCGGCAGATAAGACCGCAGAACCTTCTCAAATTTATCCAGTTCAATAGGCTTGGAAATATACTCGTCAAAGCCGGCATTCATAAACATCTCTCTTGCACCGCTGACTGCATTGGCCGTAAGCGCCACAACAGGCACTTCTTTCAGTCCGGGAACAGCAAGTTCACGAATCTTTTTCAACGTATCAATTCCGTCCATCTCAGGCATCATATAATCCAGAAAAATGAAATCAACTTTTTCCTGCCGCAGCATGGAAAGACATTCCCGGCCGCTGGCTGCCACCAGTACCTGTGCCTGATAACGGTTCAGAATGCTCGTTGCCACCTCAAGATTGATCATGTTGTCATCTACTACCATGACCCGTGCCCCCGGACAGGTAAAGCCGCCCCTATAACCCACATGGCGGATCGTGCTGTTCTGTTTGCTGCCCAGCAGCGCATCCATATTAAGACAGTTTACCGGTCGTGCGAATGTTGTCCTGATCAGCGTATCGTCATAAGACAGTATATTCGTGCCGATCAAAATCACCGATTGGGGCGCAAGCAGTTCTTCCAGCCTGTGTCTTACCCCGTCATACCGCTCGGCCGCGATCAGAATATGTGTATAACAGCTTTTGACACATTCTTCATAAAAAAAATCGTTCGTAGCAGCCTGACAGAAATCAAGTTTCATACTGCGCAGTGTATCCGCAAAGACACGTCCCTGTATAATCGTATTTTCGTAAAATAATATGCATTCTTTTCTTTTTTCCGGCCTGATCAGAGGCTCCTGCGACAAGTATCCCTGAGGAACCGTCACCCAGTATGTCCTGCAAGCGGTCTCCTCCTCCATGGAGACTGTTCCACCCATCAGCCCGGCAAGACGCACAGGCAGCGAAACAATCCCTTCCTCACACCTGCATTCTCCCTGTTCCTTCTCCCCATGAAATGCCCGTTCTTTATAAGAGTACAAAAACTCCCCCTCTGCCCGGACTTCTGCTGCCAGATCGACCTTACCTTTCTCCCGGCTTGTTTTCCACAATTTCAGATATACTTCACCGCTCTCGATAGATTTCATGACACCGGTCAGCAGATTCAGCAGCATCTGGCGGACCAGGGCTGCATCTCCCCGGAGTTGCGCCGGAATATCCGGTTCAATCCCGACAAACAGTTCCGTCTTGTGATCCGCAAAACGCACGGAAACCACATTGATCATTTCATTGCAAATATCTCCCAGACTGTAAGGTCTGTCTGTCACCGTCATATCATTGTTATCCAGCTTGGAAAAATCCATCAGCTCATTGGTTATGGATAACAGCGCCTTGCTGGAATTGGAAAGATGAAAAGCGTTCTCTTTCAGGCGGTCATCCGCATCCAGATCAAACAACAGCTCCGTGATTCCAAGAATCGCATTGAGCGGCGTTCTGATCTCATGGGATACATTGACCAGAAACATATTTCTGGCATAACTTAACTGCTCTGCCCGCCGTTCCATCTCGGCACTCTTTTCAATCTCTCTGCGAAGCACCACATTCCGGTAAGAGATCAGCAGTCCGCACACCGTCCCCGTCACAAACAAAGCGACTATGATCCGGCCAAACAGAATCAGATTATACTGTGTAATGCCTTCATGTACAGCCGCTGTGTGTGGTTCCTGTATCACCATATGATAAATGCAGACAAAATCCACGGCCATCTCTGCCGCCACAAAGAAAAAAGCCCGCTTTTTCCGGAGCAGAATGACCGTAAATGCAATTCCGGTAAGAAAATACACCGGAAAGTCATAAATTGCATAGGGAACATACCCCGACACAACTGGAATAAGAACCATATGCATCAAAAACAGATACCCCATGGAAATGATCCTGATCTGGTCTCCTCTGTTCTCCGCATAAGCAGCTGCCGCCGTCAGAGCCATCCCCAGCATCAGCAGTGCCGGCACATGAATGTCCATCCGCAAAAACACAGTAAAGAGAAGCAAAGCAAAACACTCCAGCATACTCAGTACCATTGCCACATGAAATAGCAGCCTGTCTGCCGGCAGCTTCGTATCCAAATATTTACCCAACCACTGTTTTGCTGACATTGAAGCCCTCTCCTGCCTAATCGGCCACACTCTTGATCTCGCTCTCCACTGACAGGAAAATATCAACCACCGCCGGATCAAAACATGTAAATTTCATAAATTTTATTTTCATCATTGCTTCCTGATGACTCAAAGTTTTATTGGCCACCGCAATATTGCGCAGATTATCGTATGTATTTACCACCGAAAGCATCCGCGCCTCCAACGGAATGTTCTCCCCTTCCAGTTTGTCAGGATATCCTTTGCCGTCCCATCTCTCATGATGATGTCGGCACATGTTGTACGCATAATTCATAAAATTATTATCGATAGCGCTCAGCTGTGTGACTTTGGAAAGCGTATCCGCACCCAACGTCGTATGGGTCTTTACCGCCTCCCGCTCAAACTCACTCTCATTGTTAACCCGCACGTTGTTCAGATACTGATCTGCAATGCAGAGCTTTCCGATATCATGGATCTGGGATGCAAAGCAGATTGTAGTCCCGTCATCGGCAGTAAGCCCGTATTCGCCGCTTCTGATCATAGCGCTGACCAGCACGTCCATATATTTCTCAACACGCCTGGCGTGATCCCCGCCGAAACCGTCTCTCTTTGTCAAAAGATCCACAAACATCGCAACAATAGAATACTGAAGTTCCAGATTCTTCCTGCTCTTCTCCTGAACAAGATTATTCAGAGATTTATTCATCTCTGCAAGCTTCCGCTTCTGGGTAAGAAGCTGAACCTGAATGTCCACACGCTTCTTCAACAGATTGGCCGTATAAGGTTTCTTGATATAATCTATCGCGCCCAGATTATAGCTCTCCATCTCCGTAGTGTCATCGTCCTGCGCCGTCAGAAAGACAATCGGAATATCCACCAGCTTCGGGATGTTTTTCATCTCCGAAATCACCTGAAATCCGTTTACATTGGGCATGTCCACGTCCAGCAGCACCAGATCGGGAAGCTCCGGCATATCATTAAGGCATTCCAATGCGGAAATACCGGAAGATACGGGAATCACCTCATACTCTTCCTCCAATGTCTTCCTCGCCATGATCAGATTCGCCATATTATCGTCCACGATCATTATACGATACATACCTTTTCCCCCTTTATCGATCAGATCTGTACACAAATCATTTCTTCTTCCCATCAGCGGCCGGGTAACTGTATAAAACTGTCCCTGGCATATCGTTCTCAAATCTGTTACTTATTCACCATAAGTTTGATCATCGCCTGATTCAATCCGTCCACAGTGAGCTTATACATCGGCAGCAACGCCTTGATCGCCGTTTCCGCTTCCCTCCAGGGCGCATGACCCGGCGCCATTTTCGGATTCAGCCACACGATTTTCTTGTAATGCCGTTTCATCAGCATCAGCCAGTCCATGCCTGACAGACCGCCGTTGGGTCCTCTGTAATTGCCTGTAGTAGAGTACAGCTCCTCCGGCGCCATGGCCGCATCTCCTACGATGATCACTTTATAATCGCTGTCCAGATTGCGGAACATCCATTCCGTCTCGATCCAGTCCCCGTTCTCACACTCCGGCGTATTGTACAGATTGGAATAAATACAGTTATGAAAAAAGTAGGTCTTTACGTCTTTATAATGATTGGACTTGTGAACAGAGTGAAACAGTTCGTTCAACAGCGTCGTATAAGGGATCATGGTTCCTCCGGAATCCATGAGAAGCAAAAGCTTCACAGCATTCTTACGGGGTTTCTCCATCACGATCTGCAGACATCCGCCATTATTGCAAGTGGCATCCACCGTGCCGTTGATATCCAGTTCCGTCTTCGGAATGTCCAGTCTGGCTGAAAACTGCCGCAGCTTCCTGAGAGCCATCTGGAACTGCCTGTTGTCCAGCACCTTATCGTTCCGGAAATCACGGTATTTCCTGGCGCCCACTACCTGAAATGCAGACTGGTAACCGGTAGTTCCACCCACCCGGATACCGCCCATATTGCCGCCCATGTTGCCGAATGAGGTCTTGCCCATCGTGCCGATCCAGTAACTGCCGCCATTATGCTCTTCGTTCTGGTCACGCAGTCTGTCCTTAAAATTGTTCTCCACGTCATCTTTATCCATGGTGACAACTTCCTGGTTCATCTCGTGACGCATCTCTTCAAACACTTCCTGCATCTCCGGTTTATCCAGCCAGCGCATCATGTTCTTTCCGACCTCATTTTCCGACTGGATGCCTTTAAATACCTCGTCAAAGGCCATATCAAATTTGTCAAACTCCGTCTCGGACTTCACAAGGATCATACGCGACACATAATAAAATTCTGTCAGGCTGCTATGACACAATCCCTGCTGCAGTGCATCCTGCAGAGTCAGCCACTCGCTCAGCGAAACATCCAGGCCTTTATCTTTTAAAGTATAAAAAAATTTACTGAACATATCATATCCCCATCATGGCGGTAATTCTTCTTACAGGTGCCCATCCGCTGACATGCCTCCCGGCATCTGCAGACACTGCTCCCGTCATGTCAAAATCGCCTCATCAGAAATCCTTCTTGTTTCTCACCGTCTCAAGGTCCTCGTCCTTCTTTACCACCACCCCGATAAAAGGCAGTTCCGCCCGAAGCCTGTCTGTAGGAATCCCGCCGATCTGCAGTGCATTGATCCAGTCAATCAGTTCCGACGTACTTGGCTTCTTACGGATATCCTTCATAGAGCGGATCCAGTAGAACACCTCCATTGCATCCTGAAGCAGCTTATCTTCCACCGCAGGATAGTGGGTTCTCACAATCTCCTCCATCAGATTCTGATCCGGAAAATCAATATAGTGGAAAATACAGCGTCTTAAGAATGCGTCCGGCAGTTCCTTCTCCGCATTGGAGGTAATGATAACAATTGGCCTGTGCTTAGCCTTCACCGTTCTCTTCGTTTCATGAATATAAAATTCCATCTGATCCAGTTCCCAGAGCAGGTCGTTGGGAAATTCAAGATCCGCCTTGTCGATCTCGTCGATCAGAAGAATCACCTGTTCATCAGCCTCAAATGCCTCTCCCAGTTTACCCAGCTTAATATAGTGGGCAATGTCATCGACCCCTTCTTCACCGAACTGTCCGTCATACAGTCTCTGTATCGTATCGTACATATAAAGGCCGTCCTGCGCCTTGGTGGTGGATTTGATGTTCCAGATAATCAGTTTTTTCCCCAGGGAATTGGCTACTGCCTGTGCAAGCATGGTCTTGCCTGTTCCCGGCTCCCCTTTGACAAGCAGGGGTTTCTGCAATGCAATGGCAACATTTACGCTTGCCAGAAGCTGCTCCGATGCCACATAATCTGATGTGCTGTTAAAACTCGTATTTTGTCCGCTCATAGTGCTGTCCTTTCCGGTAAATTATTTTGTTTCAATGTAAAAACCAGCTTTACATATCTCGCTTTCTACAAAAATAACATTTCTTGCCTATCTTATAAAATTATGTTACGATATTTCAAGTGCAAAAGCAAGAATTTGTTGCCTGCAGGCAACAGTTCGTTACTGTTCAGAATGGCAGAGACAGCATGACAAAAAGAGAGGATAATTGACCTATGATACAAAATAATACGCACGAAAAGAAAACAAGCCTGTCTTTCGAGGTATTTCCCCCGAAAAAAGATGAAGAATTTGAAAATGTCTATCAGATTCTGCGGGATCTTGCAAAACTGAACCCGGATTTCATAAGCTGTACCTACGGCGCAGGCGGTTCCAGAGCCGGTAAGACAGTGGAAATCACATCTTTTATTCAAAAAGAACTACAAATCGATGCCATCGCACACATTACCTGCGTCGGATTCACCAGAAACGACCTTGAAAGAAACTGTGCCGCCCTGAAAGAAGCGGGTGTAAATCATGTTCTGGCGCTTCGCGGAGACAGACCTATGTCCATGACTGACGAGCAGTACGACCAGCGCGAATTCCACTACGCCACCGACCTCGTACAGCATTTAAAAGCAAACACAGAACTGTGCATATCCGGCGCATGTTACCCGGAGAAACATTTTGAATCCCCCAGCCTGGAGGAAGATCTGCGTCACCTGAAGGAAAAAGTTGATGCCGGTGTTACCTCTCTCATCTCACAGATGTTTTTTGACAACGAATTTTTCTACCGTTTTCTGGACAAGGCACGCAATCTGGGCATTCAGGTTCCGGTTCATGCAGGTATCATGCCGATCACCACGGCAAAGCAGCTCGGAACAACCGTATCACTTTCCGGCTCTTCTGTTCCCAAAGAACTGGCGGACATCATCGCCATCTACGGTGATAACAAAGAAGATATGCGTAAAGCCGGAATCGACTATGCAGTGCGCCAGATCCGCGATCTGAAAGAACACGGCGTGGATGGCATTCATATTTACTCCATGAATAAGATCAAGACGACCACGGAGATCTGCAGCCTTATTTAAAAAGGGGCGTTCGCAGCCTCATATTCCGGAACAATTTCCTGTACCATAGAAAACACGCTGTTATAAAGGTTAGTTCATAACAGCGTGTTCTTTCTATACAGTCTCGTTTTCTTCTCTTCTGCCTATGCTTCCTCCGCTTCCCACGGAAGCAGGGGATTCTCGATTTTTTTATCCCGCAGCATGAGATTCTTCACGGCCTCATCCGCCAATTGTCCGTCAAACAGAACCGAATTCACCTGTTCAATGATAGGAATCTGCACATTGTATTTCTTTGCAAGTCCCATGGCTGCCTTGGCGGAATACACACCCTCCACCACCATCTTAACCTCGTCCATGGCCTGCTGCATTGTGTAGCCTTTTCCGATCAGAATACCTGCACGCCGGTTGCGGGAATGCATGGATGCACAGGTAACGATCAGATCACCGATACCCGTCAGCCCGCAGAATGTCTCAAATCTTCCGCCCATGGCTACGCCCAGTCTGGCGATCTCCGTGATGCCTCTCGTAATCAGCGCCGCCTTTGTGTTGTCCCCGTATCCTAACCCGTCCGCAATACCTGCTGCCAGCGCCACCACATTTTTCAAAGCCGCGCCCAGTTCAATTCCCAGCACATCCGGACTGATATATACACGAAATACCTCGTTCATAAAAACATTCTGCAGATATTCCGCAGTGACTTTCTTTTTTGCTCCTACGACAATCGTTGTGGGAATGCCGCGCCCCACTTCCTCCGCATGGGAAGGCCCGGACAAAACCGCCACCTCCGCCTGAGGCAGTTCCTCTTCTATGATCTGCGACAGAGTCAGCAAAGTCTTTTCCTCGATTCCTTTCGCCACATTGACAATCAGTTGTCCGTCTTTCACATAAGGACGCATATTGTGAGACGTATTCCGTGTATAAGGTGAGGGAACCGCCAGTACCAGCACATCCTTTCCTTCTACCGCCGCCTGCAGATCGGTTGTGAACTCCATGTCTTCGGGCAGCTTAACTCCGGGCAGTTTATCTTTATGCTCACGTTCTGTCTTAAGCATTTCGATCTCCGCTTCCACAATGGACCACACTGTCACATGATGTCCGTTTCTGTGTAAAAGAACCGCCAATGCCGTCCCCCAGCTTCCTGCGCCGATCACGCTGATATCAGCCATTACTTTCCCCTCCCGCATCATTGCTTTCTTTATTTTTTGTTTCAGTACATTTTTTCGTGTATCATTTATTTTGCCGCCTTATGCCCCGCACTTTTTATGTGCTCACTTCCTCAATCTGCACCCGACTGCTTATTTTCCTCGGAACCCTGCGACTGCTTATTCTTATGACTCAGATAAGTCTTACGCTCTGTTCCGCTCAAAAGCCTCTTGATATTCTCCCTGTGCTTATAGTATGCCATGACCGTAAGTATACCGGCTATAGCATACATCTCAATCAGAAGATTCTGGGACATACCAAAAATACCCATCTGTCCCAGCACAACAATTTCGATAAAAAAACCGGCATATACAAGCAATGATCCAAGGGATACATAATGTGTCGTGAAAAACGCTCCGAAAAACAGGATCACACCCATGGGGATAAAATAAGGATGAAATGCCAGAATCATTCCCGCAGTGGCAGCTATCCCTTTTCCCCCTCTGAAATTCAGATAGAAAGGAAAGTTATGTCCAAGAATTGCACCTGTCGCCGCGTATATCTTCAAAAGATACACCATATCCGGATGACTTCTGCCAAAAATCACGCCGGTCACCACTATGGCAAGAATACATTTCAGGATATCCCCCAGCAGAACAAGCAGCCCGGCCTTTGTACCGAGTACACGCATCGTATTGGTAGTGCCCGCATTGCCGCTTCCATAGTCCCTGATGTCAATTCCGTGCAGTTTGCCGTAAATATATGCGGTCTGAAACAGGCCGAATACATAGCCGATCACTAAACATATAATCCGTTCCACTTTTACTTGTTTTCCTTTCTTTCACGTATGATGAATCTGAAGGGTGTTCCTCTGAAGCCAAATGTCTCCCTGATCTGATTTTCCAGATATCTGACATAGGAAAAATGCATCAGTTCTTTATCATTGACAAAGATCACGAAAGTCGGCGGCTTCACCGATGCCTGGGTAATATAATACAGGCGAAGCCGTCTGCCTTTATCGGAAGGCGGCTGCTGCAGCGCCACTGCTTCCGCCATGATTTCGTTGAGCACACCCGTTGCAACGCGCATGGAATGATTCTCGCTGACCACATCGATCATCTCATACAGTTTCGGCAGTCTCTGCCCCGTTACCGCCGAGATAAACATGATCTCCGCATAGGGCATGAAAGAAAGCACTCTTCTCACATTCTGGGTAAACTCATTAACCGTCTTATTATCCTTCTCGATGGCATCCCATTTGTTCACCGCTATGATCGTAGCTTTGCCGCGGTCATGTGCGATTCCCGCGATTTTGGCATCCTGTTCCGTCACGCCTTCCGTGGCATCGATCACAAGCACGACGATATCCGCCCGCTCCACAGCCGTAACAGTACGAATGATCATATACCGTTCCAGTTCTTCCTTGATCTTGTTCTTCCGCCGCAGTCCGGCTGTATCAATGAACACATATTCTTTGCCGTTATGAGTGATCTCCGTATCAATGGCATCCCTCGTCGTTCCCGCAATATCCGATACGATCAGACGATTCTCGCCGATCAGCCTGTTAATGATCGAAGATTTACCCACATTAGGCTTTCCTACAATGGCAATCCTGGTGCGGTCATCTTCTTCCTCCTCGACCTCTGTCTTATCAAAATAAGAAGTCACTTCGTCAAGCAGTTCCCCGAATCCCAGTTTATTGGCCGCCGAAACAGGCCGCGGCTCACCGATGCCAAGGTTGTAAAACTCATAGACATCTGCCATGTACTTGTTAAAATCGTCTACTTTATTGACTGTCAAAACAACCGGCTTCTGAGACCGCCGCAGCATATCCGCCACTTTGGAGTCCGCGTCCACCAGCCCCTGTTTCACATCCACCATAAAAAGAATCACATCAGCCGTATCGATGGCAATCTGTGCCTGCTCTCTCATCTGTGAGAGAATGATATCTTTGCTCTCCGGCTCGATACCGCCCGTATCAATCAGTGTAAAGTTCATATCCAGCCAGGAAACATCCGCATAAATACGATCCCTTGTAATACCCGGTGTGTCCTTGACAATTGATATATTCTCGCCTGCCAGTGCGTTAAACAATGTGGATTTGCCTACGTTCGGTCTCCCCACCACTGCAACCACCGGCCTGGATCTTTTCTTACTCATAGGTCCGCTCCGTTCTGTGCCGTCCTCATAACAGGATTCCGGCACTCCGATGCACATTCCGCGCATTTGTCCGACATTAACGTCTGTTTGCTATTTTCCAAGAATTGTATGCACAAAGTCATACCCGCTTGATTTTACAATATCTACCTGTACTTGTAAAGCCTTTTCCATTTCCCCCACTGTGATATCATCCAGAAAGTAATCCTCACCACTTCGCAGGACATTCTGGGGAAGCAGGATTCGTTTCCCCAGCTGCCTGCCTTGAAGCTGCCTGATGATATCCTGCCCCGTGAGCAATCCCGACACCGTGATCCGTTCACCGAAAAAATCATTGGTAACGGCATAGACATGTATGTGAAGTCCGGGAAAACGCGCTGTCATCCGTTTCGCCATATCCAGAATAAAAGCATAAGCCAGCTGCCCGGTCACAATGGACAGTTCCTCCTCACATCCGGCATACCTGTCCGCCTCCTGCTCCACCTCTTCCATGGCTGCGGCAAACTCCTCCTCCTGCAGCCTCAACATGCCAACACCGTTTTCCAGCTGCAGATAACCGTCATACCGCTCCGCCTCAGGCAGTTCCTGTTCCGCCAGCACGTACCACTCGTCAGAGGCATGAATAAAATGTTTTCCCTGTTCTGCATAAATTTTTTCCTGCCATCGGTGAATACATTCCAGTACTTCCACTGCATCCTCTTTTGTAAAAGGTTCCAGCGGATACAGCCCGTCCCGGAACTTTGATAAACCAACCGGGACTACCGACACACTTTCCAGATGGGGCAGATAGGCTGTCAGATCTGAAATACTCCGTTCCAGCTCCGCTTTGTCATTGACTCCTTTGCATAAAACAATCTGCCCGTTCATGGTGATTCCCGCTTCATAAAGCCTGTCCACCTGCGCAAGCGCCTTTCCTGCAAAGCGGTTGTTCAGCATTTTACATCGAAGGTCCGGATTGGTGGTCTGAAAAGAAATATTGATAGGCGACAGACGATAGCGGATAATACGTTCCACATCCTCATCAGACATGTTGGTCAGCGTAACATAGTTCCCCTGCAGGAAAGACAGACGGGAATCATCATCCTTAAAGTAAAGTGTCTCACGCATACCTTTCGGCATCTGGTCTATAAAACAGAAAATACATTTATTACGGCAGGAGCGATAATCGTCCATCAGGCCGTTCTCAAATTCGATTCCCAGATCTTCATCATAATCCTTGTCGATCTCCAGAAGCCATTCTTCCCCGTCCGGCTTACGGATCAGCACCTCTATATATTCATCCTGGGTCAGATACTGATAATCAAAAATATCCGTAATCTCACTGCCGTTGACCGCAAGGAGACGGTCTCCCGGTTCAATGCCCAGTTCCTCCGCAATGGAATCCTCCTGAATACGCCAAACAATATGCTCTGTTTCTTTCACTTACGACTCCTTTCGGCAACCTCTTTCTTGTCATGCAGACTCAATATCAAAACTTATGTTGCAACTCGCACCTGTACTTTGCTTAACGCTTCCTATTCTACTAGAATTTCCTTGACGTGTCACTAGCATAATGATATAAAATAAATGTCAGTATATGACATTGTTTACCGTTCCGACTGCACCATAAAATATGTATGATTACAACAACTGGCGTGGCTGTGAATTGTAACTCACTTTAATTACATTACGCAGGAGGGTGTCATGCCTAACACAGAAGAATTAAAATATGCTATGCCGGTGGCACCGGTAAAACTACTTACTACCAAATCTGCACTGCCTCTGGCAAATAAAGTCAACGAGCATCTGGTAGAATTTCGCAAAAGTCTGGACAACAGTTTCAAAAAAGATCCCGCATTTCATGGATATATGGAAGATAATTATGTTGTAGAGGTAGAATGTCCCCGTTTCGGAAGCGGCGAGTCCAAGGGCGTCCTGACCTCTTCTGTCCGCGGTAAAGATATTTTCATCCTGATGGATGTCTGTAATCACAGTATTACCTATAAAATGAACGGCTATGTCAATCATATGTCTCCCGATGACCATTACCAGGACTTGAAAAGAATCATTGCCGCGATCAACGGCAAGGCTCACCGGATCAACGTGATCATGCCTTTTCTCTATGAAGGCAGGCAGCATAAAAGAAACGGACGGGAATCTCTCGACTGCGCCTATGCGATCAAGGAACTGATGGACATGGGTGTCTCCAATTTCATCACTTTTGACGCCCATGACCCAAGAGTACAGAACTCTGTCCCGATCAGAGGCTTTGATAATTTCACGCCTCCCTACCAGTTCATACAGGCACTGCTGCGCACGGAGAAGGATCTGATCATCGACAAGGAACACACCATCGTGATCAGCCCGGACGAAGGCGCGTTGGACAGAGCCGTATATTTTGCCAACGTTCTGGGTGTAGATGCGGGCATGTTCTATAAACGGCGTGATTACTCCACTATTGTGGGTGGTAAGAATCCCATTGTGGCACATGAATTTCTCGGGGATAACATTGACGGCAAAGATGCCATTATCATTGATGATATGATCTCCTCCGGCGGCAGTATGATCGACACGGCAAAGCAGTTGAAAAAAATGAATGCAAAACGTGTTTTTATCTGCTGTACCTTCGGTCTGTTCACAGACGGCCTGGATGCTTTTGACCAGGCTTACGAGAAATGTTATTTTGACAGAATCATCACTACCAACCTTTGCTATCAGCCGCCTTTGCTGAAAGACAAGACCTATTATCTGGAAGCGGACATGAGTAAGTTTGTTGCCTCTATCGTTGATTTTATGAATCATGATGCATCCATGGCCAATATTTATACGCCCACCGATAAGATCCATCAGATTCTTGCCAAATACAATAACCGCGAGATGAGCGGACTTGACCTATAAAAAAAGTTAATTTGCAAAGCAAATTAACTTTGCGAGATCCGCTTCGCGGACTCGGATAAGCGGAGGAATTTCCTATACCGATTAGGGTGTCAAAAGGTACTCTGTCAACTTTGCATAGGCAGATTGCACAAATATGTTCGT
>ERZ808035.250-NODE-250-length-58973-cov-7.329377_pt1 | contig 58973 bp, 46 predicted proteins | sample MGYA00380189_ERZ808035 | MGnify/ENA primary metagenome ERZ808035 (study PRJEB31490, sample SAMN06133407) | mouse gut metagenome | isolation source: M5_1 | host: mice | place: China: Chengdu | collected 2015-05 ... | reverse complement strand
TTTCGGTCTGTGCTGGTAAGCGTGCCTGTCTCGCCCTTGACTGCCAGTTCGTTCATTCTCTGCAGCATATCGTGCACTTCCGTCAGCGCGCCGTCTGCCGTCTCTATAACGGAGATGCCGTTCTGGGAACTCTGCGTCGCCGTGCCGATTCCCGTGATCTGCATATTCATTTTTCTGCCGATGGCATAGCCAGAAGGGTTATCCTTCGACGTCGTCACCTTCAGGCCGGAAGAAAGGCGCTGCAAGGATTTAGATACCTTGCTGTCTGACGCATTTAATGCATTGCTCGCGCGCATTGCTGCCGCATTATAACTGATCTTCATTCTATTTCCTCCTTATTATGCCGTCAAAGTCGTGATAAACGCTTTTGCAATTCCGTAAAGCTCCGCCGTCTGCTGCCCTTCGCCGCCATTTACATCTTCTTCTTTGTAATCCTCGCTGTTGACTTCTCTGCCCTGTAAGATAACCAGACTGCCCGGCCCTGCGCTATGCCCGTTTTCTCCCGGAGCTTCCAGCGCCCTTTCCATTTCTTCCTGTCTGCCCCGCAGCCAGGCCGTTCCCTCACTGCTCTCACAGGCAATATAGCCGGACACCCGCCCTTCCCTGACGGAAAACTTAGCGGTGATCTGTCCAAACTCTTCTGTCTGCACCGATACGTTTACTTTCCCCGTTCCTGTTCCGTGCAGAACCTTTAAGTTGATTGCCGTCAGCTCACCATTGATCTCCACGGGAATCTGGTAATTTTCTTCCCGTGAAAGACTCCCTGCAAGCGCAAGCTGCTTCTTACAGCTCTGTAAAGTGCGAAGGTCGAGGTAATCTTCCGGCGTCTCCGCCGCCTCATCCAGCACCGCGGAAAAAGTTTCCTGCATCTCCTCGTATGCTTTCTGCGCGCTCTCTTTATCCGTCAGGCTCTCTACCAGCGTCTCCGCCTTCTGCTTTCCTTCCGAAACGCCTTTGCCCTCTTCTAAATCCCGCAGTTTCCGATACAGCGCGCCGGGTTTTTTCCGAAGCGCCGAAGCCGCCTCCAGATTATTGGCCGTCACAGGCTGTCTGTATGCCACAAGCTCTCTCACCACAGTCTCTTCCACATTCTCAAGCCCGCGATAGGACTGTATCTGCTCCTGCATATATGCCTGTTCCAAAGATGCATCCGCTGTCTGCTGCCGCAGCGCATCCGCAAACTCTTCCATGGTCGTATCCGCTGTAAGCGAAGTCTCCGCAATCATTTCCGGTTCCAGACCGTCCGCAATCTGCCCTGCAAGCATATGATAATAGCTTTCCGCCTGTTCCGAATCCTGCTGCCTCTGACCGCTTTCCCGGCCGCCTGACTCTGCGCTCTCCTGCCCCAGATTCGGGAACCCGCTCAAAATCTGATCAGTGATGGACTTATTTTTCGCCACAGCATCCACGCCGTCAAAACCGTCGTCCACCTTGTAATCCATTCCCTGTTTTCTCGTGCTGCGCATTGCCGTCAGGAGATTGCTGAAAGAAACCTGGGCCCCTTCCTTAAGGAGGCTGCCAACCGCCGCGTCATCCGACTTTTCAAGCTGACGGAACATGCGGTAAATCCCAATATAAGCCTCTCTCTCCTGCTCGCTAACCGCATGGTTCTTTTCCAATTTATACAAAAATTTACTGAATTTTTCTTCTTTCGCCGCATCATCCGCGCCGCTCTCGTCCAGATAATGGTTCAGTTCCTCCATAGACATGGTCAGGGGATTCTTCCCGTCCCGGATCGCCTGTAAGGTCGCCGCCGGAGTCATTCTGCGGATGGTCTGCTGCAGTTCCATGTCATATTTCTTTACCGCATCCATATTGTCATGGGTGATATCCATACTGTTGTAACCCAATATCCGCACTGCCCTGCGATTCTCCTCGTTCGTCTCAAGGCTCATATCTTCCAAAATATCATCCACATTACGGAACGCCTTGCGGATGGAATCTCCCATATCCGCCCTGGGAGCGGTCATCAGCGTCTCATAGGACTCTCTCGCTGCCTCGTAGGCATTCTTAAGCGCCGTACCATTCTTATGTACACTGTCAAGCGTAAATGCTTCCGTGCCGTCCACATACTGTACAAGCACCGCCGCCGGCAGATATGGTATTTCTGATACTTTTGTCTGTACTTCCTCGTAAAGCGCCGCTTTCCCGGCTGCCGCCGCCGCGTCGGACTCTCCGAAAAGTTTCTGGTTATACTCCTGCTCCAGCTTCCTTAAAGCCTCGACCAGCGCTTCCAGCTCTGTCGTATCTATGGAATAGCCACGGGCAATCAACTGCCGGTTTGCCTCAATGGTCATCATCAGCCTTGCTTCTTCAAGCTGGCGTCTCTGGGTTACCGCCGCCGGAATTTCCTGCGTCACGCCGCCTGCGTCTATTCTCTCCTGCGCTTTCGTCAGATTCCGCAGATTTACCCGCTTTTCTTCCGCCACCGTCAGGTCAACCGCTTCATCGCTGATCCTTCCATAGCCCTCCGCATAATCAGCCGCCTGCTCCATACTGCTCCTGCCATCGGCAAGATTTGCATCCCCGGGCTTTTTTCCATCGGCAATCGCCGCCGCTGCCGCCGCAAGAACCTTTTCCCTGTCCCAAGGCTGCTTCGCCTGCCCGATCTCATAAAGCTTCTGCATTGTCTCCGATGTCAGCGGCACACCCACGCCGATCAGCCACTGGGCGCTCTCCACATTTTCATCTGTAATCTCAAGCCCTGCTTCTTCCAGCACACGTTCAATCTGAGGGCGGAGCTGCTCCCAGTTATAGTCCTCCGCCTTCTTCGCGTAATAGCCTGTGCCGTCCGCAGCGTAATAGCCGTGCGCCTGTCTCCTGCTGTCGGACGCGGCGCTGTGACCAGCCAGATAGAGATTGTCAATGGTAGGCTCCATCTGGTTCTCCACCATGTACTTTACCGTGCCTTCGCCGATTTGGGCCGTCTGCATGGCTCTTTCAAACGCATCCTTCGCCGCACGCACATTTTCCTCTGTAAGCGGAATATCATGAGCCTGAAATTGTGCGGCAAGCTCCTGCGCAAATGTCTGACTCCCTGTAATCTGTGCAAGGGTGTCCGCATCCAGATCGTCGGTGTAACCTACAACCTCTGTACCGCCTTTTATAAGCGCTGCCTTAATCGTATCGACAATGGTGACAACTTCCTCAATTTCCATATCGCCGGGATGATACCCTTCCTGCTGTAAGCGGGAAAAATCTTCCCCGGACATAGTATTAGACATCACTGTCATAAAGTCTGTCTGCGTAGCAACGTCAATCGCCCCCGCATCCTGCATAACCTCTTCTGCGGTCTTTCCGTGACCCCCGTAAGCGTTGTTATCCATAACTGTGCCAGAAATGTCTAATGCGTAATCACCCGCACGCTCCGTCCTGGTCGTCCGGGTTTCCCGATATGCAGTTGTCGCCCTGTCTACATTTTGATTTGTGTTACTGTGGTCAAACGTAATCTTCATAAGTCTTCCTCATACTCATACAAAATGTAGTGTACTCTTTTTTTATTAAATACAAAAAAGGGCGAATGATTTCTCATTCACCCTTTATTTCGGCACGGTTCGGCGGTTTCTTAACCTTTTGGGGCATTTTCTGCGCGTATCATACGTACTCTTTTAAAATAATTAAATGCGGGAGAAATCTCACCCGAAAGCATTTTGAACGTTTTTTCGTTTATTTATGCTTTGATATGCTATTGACACCGCCGCCTCCCTCTGCTACACTTTATCTAACATATTTGAAATTTCTTTTTTTGCAGGAAGCTATTCCGGCTTCACTTTTACAATCTCCATATACAAAACAAAATATGGCCGCCTGCAAAGTTGAAAAATTTTTGTTACATATTGGAGGAAAGCATATAAAATCCCGCAACAAAGAGCGGGATGACGAGATTAACAAGAAATTGCTCTTTATGGGATGGACTGTCATCCGTTTTTGGGGCGATGAAATCCAAAAACACCCCGACGAATGTGTAAAAGTTATAGAAGAAGCAATATTTGATATTATAATGCAGTCAGACGCTTCCATGGACGTGTGTCCAAATATTCGGAAGCACCCTGACCATACTATGTAAAACCGCACACCCAGACACCTGGATGTGCGGCAATTTTTATATAGCCCTTTCCTACTCCACTAGAATACAAATATCGCAGCCGTATAAGGCGGAAGGTCAAACGAAATACTGTAATCCTTAAAATTACACGGCTCCTTCACCGCTGTAATTTCAGCGGGGATCACGTTCCCGTTTCCGCCGAACCGCTTGTCATCACTGTTTAAGAGCAATTTATACTTTTTCTTCTTCGGCACCCCGATCTTATAGTTTTCCCATTTCATGGGGGTCATGTTGAGGACAAACATGATATTGTTCTTGCCGGTCTTGTCCTTGCGGTAGAAGCTGTATGTACTGCGGTCGGCATCATCAGCGTTCAGCCACTCGAAGCCCGCCCAGTCATTGTCTATCGTATACAGTGCGGGATACTTACGGTAAAGGGCGAGCAGTTCCTTCACATACTCGTGCATACCCTTATTCTGCTCCTCGCCAAGTAAATTCCAGTCCAGCTCTCTCGTCTCGCTCCACTCTCTCTCCTGGCCGAAATCCTGTCCCATAAAGAGCAGCTTCTTGCCGGAATGCCCTATCATATAACCGTATCCCACGCGCAGATTCGCGTATTTATCCACCGGGTACCCGGGCATCTTGTTGACCATGGAACATTTCAGATGCACCACCTCGTCGTGGGAGAGCGGCAGAATATAATTTTCGCTGTTGTTATAACTCATGGCAAAAGTCATGGCGTAATGGTTATTCTTTCGGAAATAGGGATCAAGCTTCATATATTCGCAGAAATCATGCATCCATCCCATATTCCACTTAAAACTGAACCCAAGACCGTCCTCTTCCACCTTGCCTGTCACCTTCGGCCATGCCGTAGACTCCTCCGCAATGGTGAGGAACCCGGGATATGCACCGTGGACCACGGAATTAAGGTGTTTAAAAAATTCAATCGCATCCAGATTTTCATTGCCGCCGTATTTATTCGGTACCCACTGGCCTTCCTGCTTACTGTAATCCAGATAAAGCATGGATGCCACGGCATCAATCCGAATACCGTCGATGTGGTATTCCCTGATCCAATAGAGAACGTTCGCAATCAGGAAATTCCTGACCTCATTTTTCGCATAATTGAAAATCTTAGTCCCCCAGTCGGGATGCTCCCCGATCCTCGGGTCGGGATGCTCAAAAATACACTGTCCGTCGAAGCGTCCTAATCCGTGCGCGTCGGTCGCAAAATGCGCCGGAACCCAGTCCAGAATAACGCCAATTTTATTTTTGTGAAGCGTATTGATCAGATACATAAAATCGGACGGATCACCATGTCTGGAAGTAGGCGCGTAATAACCTGTCACCTGATACCCCCATGAGCCGTCAAACGGATATTCCGCAATACCCATGAGCTCTATATGTGTGTAGTGCATCTCTTTCAGGTAATCTACGATCCTGTCCGCAAACTCACGGTAATTATAGAAACCTTCCTCCGTACCGTCGGGATGTTTCATCCAGGAACCAATGTGGCACTCATAGATCGCCATGGGCTCCTGATTATAGTCCTTGCCGTCCCTGGCTGTCATCCATGCGCTGTCCGACCATTTGAACTTGCTGATATCAAAGGTTTTGGAAGCATTGCCCGGACGCATTTCCGCATAGTTGGCAAAGGGATCCGCTTTATAAAGTTTTTCACCCGCGGGCGTGCGAATCAGGTACTTATACAGTTCATTCTCGCCCACACCCGGAATGAAAAGCTTATAGATCCCGCCGGGCCCCAGCTTCTCCATTGCATGCTCTTCTTCATCCCAGCCGTTAAAAGTGCCTATCACGTGAACACTTGCGGCATTGGGCGCCCATACAGCAAAAAACATACCCTTCTTGCCGTTTTCCACGGAAGGATGCGCCCCCAGCTTTTTATAAATGTCATAATGCGTTCCCTGCGCGAACACATACTGGTCCGCCTCAGAGATAAATACTTCTTCCATCGTTTCCTTCTCGACTTTTTTGGGCGACGTCCTCACCTGCTTTTTCTGCGCCTCGGACGACTTAGCCGCTTTCTTTACTGCCATAACCTAACCCCCTGTTTTTATTACATTAAGAGTTCATGATAGACTGCCTTCTTTTAGTAATGCATGAAGTCCTTCTCGCGCAGTATAATCATGTCCTCTTCATCATACCTCTTTGCGAGCAAAATATCCATAAAATGTTTCGGTGTTTTTTTATTTGCATACTCAATCGCTTCATCCACCAGGTCTTTCACTTCGGCGATTGTCACTTCATGGTCACTTGTCTGTCTGTCCGCAATCCTTGTATGAAGCGCGAGAATACCAAATTCATCAATAGAATACTCCATATCTTCCGCATACTGCTTCGCGTATGCCACCAGCGACTCATTGTCCAGCGGTTCAATGTCCACGCGCAGATTAAAACTGTTTGCAAGCGCGCTGTGTTTGGAAAACAGCTCATTCACTTCGGACTTGGTTCCTACAAGCAGCGCCAGAAGACCCATATTTTCCTTCTCAAGTACCTTAATCATGGATGCCACGGTAGCTGCTTTCAGCTTGGATGCCTCCACAATTATTAATGCCCCGTTATCCAGCTTTGAAAAGGTTGCCTCCACATCCTTTTTATTCAGGACATGACCTTCTATCTTCGCGACCTTCCCGGAAAAATTGCTGTCATTGTACTGCATTTCACGGATCAGCGCCTTTGCCAGGGACATTGTCGTAATCTCTTCCTCCCCGGTGATAATGATATTGCCCGTGCAGGACGCCAGGCTCATATTGTCCAGCACATGGATCAACTGTCTCTTTGACTTACGCTGATGGACAAATTTCCCAAAGAGCTCCTGTTCCTCAGGGCTGAGTTCCCTGTCCCTCGCATTTCCTTCCTCGGAATCAGCGTCTTCTGCTTCCTGCGCCTTGACGGCTTCCCTCGCGTGTCTCTCCGGCTTCTCCTGAGGCCTCTTTCCATCTTCCTCCGCCGTCTCTGTATCTTCCAAAGTGTCTGCGTCTTCCGGCTCCCGAACCGGTTCCTGTTCTTCCTCCGGTTTGCGGACAGCCGCCTGCTTTTCCTTTTTAGCCGGAATGTCCCCATCCGGCATATCATCCGGGAAAACCACCTTCTTCACATGGGGATTCCTGCCAGATTCCTTCATAATTGCCGCCATAAAGGCTTTTTCCAGCTCTTCGAGAAGGCCGTTCTTCGTCGCCTCGTCAAAGCTCGCAAACAGGCTGCCCGTCTGCGCCATAATATGCTGGCGGACGTCCTCCATCCGCTTCTCCTGATTGTCCTTTTTCAGCTGTTCCCACTCAGCCATAATATCGTCAATGCTGAGCTGCCCGGTGATCTGCTTCTCCACTTTCTCTGCGTCAGGCAGCACAAAACTGATCTGTCCGTCGTACTCCTGTGACAGATATTTATCATATTCTGTAGGCTTGGAAGCCGCAAGGGCCTGTTCCCTGAGCGCTCTGGCCTGCAGCCGCTCCGCTTCCCTCGTCATTTCCTCTATAATTTTCTGTGCGTCAAAGACAGCTGTGTCATCCCGCACGATCTCTTCGCTTGCCGTTTGCAGTTCTTCCTCATTTAGGGCGTTTACATTAGGCAGCTTCGCCGTTTCCTCCAGAAGCGGAGCAATGATCGAATCCGTAATGGACGACTCGGGCTTCCGCTCTCCTGGCTTCTCAAAAGGTATCGGCTGCTTTGCTTCTGGGACATCCGGCTCCGCCGCTGCACCGCCCCCAAAACTTTCCGAGGCGTCATCATCCTCGAACGCATCATCATCCGTCTCATAAGTATCTTCGAGATACGGCTCCTCCTCGAACTCCTCCAGACCCTCCGGCATAGCTGACAATTCTTCCGATTCCCGCACACCGGCGGACACATCATCCCCGTCGTCTAAAACCTCTTTCATGCTCTCAGCCAACGCCATCTGGAGATTTATGGTATTATACTGCCCCACATCCACCGTCTTGACCTCAGGCAGTTCAGTAGTCGGCGCGGCCAGCACATCCTCCTCTTCGCCATAAATTCCGTTCTCTCCGTGGCTGATCTCTTCCGCTACCTGTGTATCTCCCGAAATCTCATCGGGCTCTTCCTCCGCCACCGGCTCTTCGTCCACATTTGCCCCGGCGCTTCTCCCCTCAATGTACGCGTCATACTTTTCCTGCTGTTCTGGGCTAAGCGGCTGATGCAGCGCCTTTAGCTCAAGCGCCTTGATCACATACCTTCCCTCACCAAACCAGAGGAACATCTCGTCGCATTCCTCCACACATTTCGTGGTCAACCCAATACGGTGATAGAGATAAGCCAGCTCGTACACCCACTTTTCTCTCGGTTCCCGCTTCTTAAACTCCTCCAAAATCGCGATCCGCTCTTCTATGCTGACGTCCAGTGCCTCATAAAGGCGGTACTGCAAGACATAGCGCCCCGTATCCCTTGGCGCAATCTGCACAAATTCTTTGTAGTATTCGCTCGCCTGGTCGTATTCACCCATTTTAATACAAAGTTCGCACAGGGAATAGATAATCAGTCTGCCCGTAGGATGCTTTTCATACGCAAGAAGAAGAATATCCTTGCTCTCCTGAAATCTTCTGTTGATCTTATACAGATCGCTGATTGTGCAGAGCATCATTACGCTTCTTACCCTGCGCCAGTCAATTTTATCCGCTATCTTGGCCGCTTCCGCATACTCTCCCTCTGCTATCAGCGCCTTGATCTCATCTGCGCTTGCTTTGTATTCAAACTTATCCAAGGTACTCACCTCATCAACGTACTTTTGCTGTTTTATCCGTCTACACACTGACCCTATGATCTGTTTCAGTTTACCATAGTCCCTTATCAATGTAAACAAATTCCGTCGAAAAAAGTACCTTCCCTCCCAATATATGGAACTATATTACAAAATTATCCCTTTATCTTGTATTTTATTAAAAGACGCCCCTCACCTTCTCATCTGCAAAAGGCGGGCAGACAGTTCAGCAAACTGTTCCAAAGTAAACGTCTCCCCGCGTACCATTGGAGCAAGTCCCATCTCTTCCAGAGCCGTCTCCACCTGACCTCTTGTCACACCCAGACCGGGTGCATTGGCAAGACCGTTTGCCAATGTTTTTCGTCTCTGGTTAAAAGACGCCCGGATAACGGCGAACAGAAACGTTTCGTCAGCCGCTTCCACCGGCGGCTTCTCATATCTCGTCAGCCGTACCACCGTGCTGTCCACATTGGGGCGGGGCAGAAAGCAGGACGCCGGCACCCTCGCGACTATTTCCGGCTTCGCATAATACTGTACCGCCAGCGACAAAGCCCCGTAATCCTTGGAACCCGGTCCCGTTTTCATCCGATCTGCCACCTCGCTCTGTACCATGACCGTGATGCTCGCAAGCGGCATCCTGCTCTCAAAAAGCGCCATAATAATCGGTGTCGTTATATAATAGGGAAGATTCGCCACCACCTTAACAGGGCGTCCTCCGTTTTCCTCCGCCAGCGCGGCAAGGTCCACCTTCAAAATGTCCTCACACAAAACTGTGACATTCTCATAAGAAGACAGGGTCTCCTCCAGAATCGGTATCAATTCTCTGTCAATCTCCACCGCCGTCACCCGTCCCGCCGCCTCCGCAAGGTACTGCGTCATAGTGCCGATTCCGGGACCAATCTCTAAAACATAGTCCTCTTTCGTAATCTGTGCCGCCTCCACGATCTTTACAAGGATATTGGCGTCGATCAGAAAATTCTGCCCGTATTTTTTCTGCATACGAAACTGATATTTTTTTAGTATCTCGGAAGTATTTGTAAAATTTCCCAGATCCGCCATTTCAATACCTCTCTTCTTCCCACTGCCAGCCTCCGCGCCTCGCTTCCGCACAAAGACCATTCGGCCGCCATCCCTTCCCCTAGATTCCAAATAGCCTTCTCGCGTTGCGCTCTGTAGTTTCCACTACTTCCTCATAGGAAATCCCCTTTAATTCCGCAATAGCCTCAGCCACATAGGGAAGGTTTAACGAAGTATTTCGCTCTCCCCGGTGCGGATCCGGCGCAAGGTACGGGCTGTCCGTCTCCAAAAGAATCTTTTCCAGAGGGATATACTGCACCGCTTCTTTCAGTTTCTTCGCATTCTTAAAGGTAATAACACCGCCGATACCAAAATAGAAATCCATGTTCAAATATTCCCGGGCCATCTCCTTCGCATAAGAAAAGCAGTGCACCACGCCGCCGATCTCCCCGGCACGATGCGCCTGCATGATGTCTAATGTATCTTTCGCCGCCTCCCTGGAGTGAATAATCACAGGAAGCTTTACCTCTTCCGCAAGCGCAAGCTGCCTGGCAAACCATTCTTTCTGCACAGATACCGCCGGGTCGGGGTAATGGTAATCCAGCCCTGTCTCACCTACCGCTATGATCTTTTCATGGCTGCACCACGCGCGCAGCTGTTCCATGCCCTCCTCCGAAAGCTCCTCCACCTCGCTCGGATGCACGCCCACCGCCCCGTATATAAAAGGATACTGCTCCGTCAGCCTCACCGTCGCCGCACTCCCCGCAAGACTTGCCCCGATATTGACCACCGTGCCGATCCCGCACGCCGCCAGCGAAGAAAGCAGTTCCTCCCTGTCCGCGTCAAAATCCTCGTCATCATAATGTGCATGACTCTCAAAGATCATAAAACCTCTCCCTCCCGCTGTTCATGCCATGCGCTTATCAAAGCCGCATAAGCCAGTTGTTTCAATCTGTGAATAATGTATCATCTCAGCCTGCCAAATGCAAATACTAAAAAATTTTGAAATATTCTTAAAAAAACTTTAAAAAAATACTTGCATTACGGAAAACATTATACTATAATAACTCTTGCGTTGGTTCGAAGGGTTTGAAAACCTTGATTTTCAGCTATTTGAACGACACAAACGAGGACATGCACCGCTAGCTCAGTTGGTAGAGCACCTGACTCTTAATCAGGGTGTCCAGGGTTCGAGCCCCTGGCGGTGCAGTTGGAAGGACTGTTTTTGGAGACGTAAGCGCTCTGGGGACGGTTCTTTTCTTTATCTGTATAAGTCCATCCACGGTGCCGCAACCGAGAGCATCCCAAACTCCCCTTTCTCCACTTCCTGTACGGTGCCCTCTTTACCCACACGAATCAGCCTGTCGGCCAGAGACATGGAATCCGCCAGATTAATGGTCAAAACCACTACCGCCATCCCTTTATCCAGCAGCATCTCCATCATTTTCCAGATAAATACTCTGTGCGTCAGGTCGGCTCCCCTGAAAGGCTGCACACACACCACCACTTTGGGCTTCTGCAGCAAAACCCTCGTATACACAAGCTGATATTTCTGCTTTTCACCAAGCGCCTCCACCGGCATCGCAAAAACATCCTCTCCCAGGCTTTCCGCGTACTCCTTTATTACGCTGTTCTTCATACTGTTATTTTTCCATATACCCGGCACACGGCGGGACAATCCCATACAGAGATTATCCAAATAACTCATCCCCTGAAACACCATCGTTTTGGTCGGATCCGCCGCAATCAACGCGAAATCCTTGCAGGAAGGCGGATGAATCGCCCTGCCCTCCATACAAAGCTTCCCCTCCTTCGGTTTCCTGTCGCCGCAGAGCACAGACAGAATATCCCTTAGCACCTGCTCGTCCAAATTCTGAACAACCAGGCACTCCCCCTCATATACCTCCATCGTGAAATCTGTGAGCACTTCCCCTGAAATGTGGGAAAGGGACAAAACTGCCTTTTTATCCTTCCCCACAGCGCTTCGCTGTCCCATATGACACCGTATCATTTTATCAAATTCAATCGTATAGCTCTGCACAATTTCACTCTTCATCTCCGCCCGGCCAACCACCTTCTGGATTCTGCCATTGGAAAAAAGAGCAACCCGGTCGCAGACTTCCATGATCTCCTCAAGGTGCAGGCTGATATAGAGAAAGGAAAAACCCTGCCCCGCATAATGGTGCATGATCTCATAAAGTTTCCCCAGTTCGCTGCCGTTAATGACCGTACCGATCTCATGCAGCACGATCAGACGGTAGCCTGCCACCACCGCCCGCAAAAGTTCCACCGTCACACGCTCAAAGGCGGACAGCTTATCCACATAAGCATCCGCTGGAATCTGTACACCGATATCCTGCATAAACGGCGCAAGCTGTCTCTGCAAAAGCCTGTTCTTTATCATATTCTGACGAAAACCCTGCCGGAGTACAAATATATTGTCAGACACCGTCATATGTTCTACCAGTCTGCTGTGGGCGTCAATCACGCCAATCCTGTTAACGGACCTGCGCGTGCTTTTCCAGGAATTGACACGCTCACCGCAATAATATACATGTCCGTCGTATAAAGGCATATTGGTCTGCATAAGCTGAAGCAACGCCTGCAGTCCGTGCGCGCTTATGGGAATCATCCCCATAATCTCACCTCTGTAAATCTGCAGGTTGAAATCCTCAATCTGTTTGCTTCCCTTGTCCAGATAGGTTACCCGTTCCATGCGGAATACTTCCTGTCTCATACATACTCCCCCAACCGCTCTCAATCCCGCTGAAACGGAATCGACACTTCCACATCCGTCCCTTTCTGCGGGACGGAATACACATGAAGCCCGTACTCCTCCCCAAAAAGCAAATGGATTCTGCTGTTGACATTGGCAAGCGCAATGCCGCCTTTTCTCTCTTCCCCACGGATCAGCTCGTCCCCGTCACGTCCCAGCTTGCGATTAAGTTTCGCCAATGTTTCCTCATCCATGCCCACTCCGTCATCGGAGATCCGAATCAGCAGCCTGTCCTGCGTCCGCTCAAACTGAATCCTGAGATTGCCCGTCCCAATCTTAAGCTCCGTCCCATGAATAATGCTGTTTTCCAGAATCGGCTGCAAAGTGAGCTTGGGAATCTTACAACTCATAATGTCCTCCCAATCCTCCGCCTCATAATCGACATGGAGCTGCAGCCGGTCTCCAAACCGATATTTCTGAATGAGGAAATATGTTTCACAGTTATCCAGTTCATCCTGTACCGTCACCAGATTTTCTACACTGGTAATGGTATAGCGAAAAAATTTGGCAAGCGCCTCCGTCATATCCGCCACGCCGGCAAGTCCCGCAATCAAAGCCTCACCCCTGATACTCTCCAGCGTATTGTATAGAAAATGGGGATTGATCTGATTTTGCAGAGCCAGATACTGCGCCTGTCTCTTATTTAAATCAATCATTTTAGGGGACCGCAGAATTTTTTCGATCTCATCCATCTGCATCTTCATGGACGGGCTTTGAAATACTTCCTCGAAATCCCTGCTTTCCGTCAAATATCCTTCCAGGAAACGCCGCACCAGAAGTTCGGAGCGTCTGTAAGGCAGGACCACGCCAAACCACACCGCCAGAAAGTAGAGCAGCGCAATCAGGACATGGATTCCCGCCCGGAACATCGTCTCCTCACCGTGCAGCCCGAGCAGGACATTTCGAACAGCCTCCTCCGCAAAATACAGAAATATGATAACTGCAATCAGGAAAACCCTGTTAGATATATACTTTAACCGATATTCTTCTTTCATCTGGCGTCTCCCTTATCCGTACATTTTCCGATAAACCGTAGGTTTTACCCCCGTAGTTTTCTCAAATGTATGCGTAAAATGCTTCAAATCATTGTAACCCACCTGCTGACAGATTTTAGACACCGGAATATTTGTTTCCCGCAGCAGGATTTTTGCCTGCTCCATACGAACACCGATCAGATATTTGGCAAAGCCCTCTCCCTCCACTCTCTTAAACAACACACTGAAATAAGCGGCGCTTAATCCCACCGCACCGCTCACCTCCTCCTGTGTAATCGGCTCGCTGTAGTGATTCTGAATATATTGTTTTGCCATGCGAATCGGACGTGCCGTGTCCGCCTCATGCCTCTGACACATTTCCTCCACATACGCTCTCTGCAATGCTGCAAGCCGGGCGAGCAGTTCGTCCATACTGCCGCACAGAGAACACCGCTCCTCAAACTCCTTAAACGTCTCCGACCTGTTTTTTATCTCTACCTGACTTAAAAAAAGACGTGCAGCCGAATAGATCAGCTCCCTCACCTCAAAGCCCCTGACTTCCCGCACCTCCAATATCGTCTGCCGCATCTGTGCCACGGCTTCCTCCGCCTCCTCCACGCTCATCACCTCAATGGCATGAACAATCTGTCTCACATATCTCTCCAGAATATTCTGCTCATGAATGGCGGACGCAGTCGGCATACGCTCCAAAAGCTTACCTGTCCCTTTTAACAGCCTGTCTTCTATAATAGTGGCTGCCTGCACGACAGACTCCGGCAGCCCTTTTGCATCCTTTGACGCGCTCCCCAGAGAAGCCGTAAACATGACAGGACCGAAAATGCCTTTTTCGCTCTCCAACTGGTTCAGGCAGTCCCGAAATACGCGCCGGACTTCTTCCGTCTTTTCACTCTCATAATTTAAGAAACCGATACAGCCCGTCCCTTTTACTCCTGACACAAACTCACTGCAGCGGGACCGAAAGCTGTTCTCCAGGAGACTCTGTACCTTGCCCAGAATAAGGTCCATGCCCATCTGACCGATCTCCCCGTCACAGTCAACCTTCATCAGAAAACCTTGAAAAACCCCGTCTTCCACATGAAGGTAATATTTTTCACGCAGTTCCTCCATAGAAGGTTTCCATCCATCCTCCTCTGTCAGCCTGTTTAACAGATTCATCTGAAAAAGACGGATATCCGCTTCACTTTTCTGCCGTATCCGCCGCTGGTCCTCTGCAGTTCTTCTCCTGTCGCGTATCCGTTCTCCCAGCTTTGAAAGCGTGCCTGTCAGTTCCTCTTTATTAATCGGCTTCAACAGATAATCTCCCACGCCGAACTTAATTGCCGTCTGCGCATAGGCAAAATGAGCGTATCCACTGATTATAATGATTTCCAGGTTTTCCTCTTTTTCTTTTACCTTCTCAATCAGTTCCAAACCGCTGTAGCCCGGCATTCTGATATCCGTAATCAGAATATCGGGACGTAAATTCTCTACCAGTTCGCATGCCTCCAGCCCGTTATGGGCAATCCCCACAACCTCCATCCGAAGTGCGTCGCAGTCTATCAGCGCCTCAATCAGCTGACAGATACGCTCCTCGTCGTCCGCGATCATCACCTTTAACATTTCCCCATATTCTCTCAATCCATAACCCCCGTCCCGGAATCCATAGGAATCCAACTGTCAAGAAAACCGCCGGAAACTCCGACGGTTTTCTCTGTTATATTGTATCACATCTCCTCAGGCTCGCAAACCCGCGCCCTGACGATTTTACTTCGTCAGTACGGAAACTCCCGTATCCTCCACTACACCGCCAAGGCTTTCGCCTTCAAGCGCTTTCACACAGGCTTCCACGCCCATGGACCCCATCTGGTCAGGGTTCTGCGCCATGGTGCAGAGCAGATAACCGTCGCCGATCAAATTCATAATCGCATCAGATTTATCAAAGCCTACGCCAATGATATCCGCATTGCCGCCCGCCTTGATGGCATTGCCCGCGCCCGTGGTGGAACCTTCGTTACAGCCAAAGATGCCTACAACGCCCTGCGTGATATAGTTCTCCGCGATGCTCTGTGATTTTGCCGCATCGCCTTCGCCGTACTGCGTCTCCAGGATGTTAAACCCTGTTCCTTCAAATGCGGAACGGAAACCTTCCTCGCGCATCACGCAGGAATCTGTCGCTGCATTTACGTTGATGATGCCGATGTCGCCAGAGGTAGTGCCAGCTGCCTCAAGGGCCTTGATCATCTCTTCACCCGCCGTCTTACCCGCCGCCTTATTGTCGGTAGAGAAAGTCGCCTCAGCATCCACATTTGCAGGAGAATCAACATATACGATCTTTACCCCTGCCGCTGCCGCTTCATTCAGTGCGGAAGAAATCGCATCAGGACCGTTTGCCGCTACCATAATTGCATTGTAGCCACCCGCTACCGCATTGTTCACACACTCAATCTGCTGTGCATCATCTTTTGTATTGGGAGCCATAAAGGTCACACTTACGCCCAGTTCCTCCGCTTTTGCCTGTGCGCCTTCATTTAAGGTTACCCAGTGCTGGTCAATGGAATCCATGGTAATCAGTGCAATTTTCCACTCCTGGCTTGCCGCCGTGCTGTTCATTGCCGGATCTGCCGTGCCTCCGCCGAGGCCTGCCGCGTCTATTACCGATACTCCCGTATCTGTCACCTTGCCGCCAAGGCTTTCACCGTTTACTGCCGCCACTGCCGCTTTTACGCCCTCATAGCCCATCACATCCGGATTCTGTGCCATGGTGCAAAGGAGGTGGCCGTCTTTGATCAGATTCTGTATGGCATCGGACTTATCAAAACCTACACCGACAATGCCGGAATTACCTGCCGCTTTGATCGCATTTCCCGTACCAGTTGTAGAACCCTCGTTGCAGCCGAAGATACCGACTACGCCCTGCGTGATATAATTCTCCGCGATGCTCTGGGACTTCGCCGCATCGCCTTCGCCGTACTGCGTCTCCAGAATATGAAACCCGCTTCCGTCAAATGCCGCACGGAAACCTTCCTCACGCATCACGCAGGAATCTGTCGCCGCATTTACGTTGACAATACCGATATCGCCGGAAGTAACGCCTGCAGCCTCCAAAGCCTTAATCATCTCCTGCCCTGCCGTCGTGCCTGCTGCCTTGTTATCCGTCGAAAAAGTTGCCTCCGCATCCACATTCGCCGGAGAGTCCACGTACACAATCTTTACGCCTGCCGCTGCAGCCTCTTTCAGGGCAGAAGAAATCGCATCAGGACCGTTTGCAGCCACAATAATTGCCTTGTAGCCGCCCGCTACCGCATTGTTCACACACTCGATCTGCTGCGCGTCGTCCTTTGTGTTGGGCGCAAGGAAATCTACCGTAACGCCAAGTTCCGATGCCGCCTGCTGTGCACCCTCATTTAACGTCACCCAGTGCTGGTCGATAGAGTCCATGGTAATCAGCGCAATTTTCATGTCGCCGCCGGAAGCTGCCGGCGCCTGCGCATCCTTTGTATCTGTGTTTGCACCCGCACCTGTCTCTGCCGCACCGCCGCCGCACCCGGTTAAGGACGCCGCCGCCAATGTCATACAGCAAAGCATAGCTAATAATTTCTTTTTCATACTTTTTCCTCCTTTTTGTTCTATCGCTATCCGCTTATGCGGTATTAGCCTTTTTTCTTTTTGGAAAACTGTCCGCTTCTGAGTACAATATCCAAGAGCACTGCCACTACTACAATAATGCCGATTACCAGACGCTGAATGCCTACCTGTGCGCCGATCATGTTAAGCCCGTTCTCCAGTGTCTGCCATACCGCGGAACCGGCAAGCGTGCCGAGCAGGATACCCGTGCCGCCCAGAGGCGATACGCCGCCGATTACGCCTGCGGCCACACCGTACATTTCATACATATTTCCCGCTTCCATATTGCCCATGCCCGCCTGTGCACACAGGATCAGTCCTACCACCCAGGAGCACACAGCACTTACCAGATAAGTCTTTGTGGTGGTCGCCACCACATTGACGCCGGAAAGTTTCGCAGCGTCAATATTGGAACCAATCGCGTATATATGTCTCCCCGTCCTTGTCTTGGAAAGCAGGAAGAAGAAAATGACAAACATGATAATCGCAATCCAAAAGGTATTGTATATGCCCGCAGTGGTTCCATAGTAGAAGAAATTCTGGAACGCGTCTGCCGTCTCCTTGCCTACGCCGGTAGCGATGGCGTCCGTGTTGCGGTTATTATTTACCATATAGGCGATACCTCGCCCCACAAACATCGTACCGAGAGTGGCAATAAAGGGCGGCAGTTTAAACTTACCTACCAGAATACCGTTGATCACTCCGATTACCAGACAACATAGCAGCGCCACCGTAACTGCGAGAAACGGGTTGGTGCCAAGCGTCATAAGCGTGGCTGAAATCATCGCGCTCATCGCCACCATGGAGCCGATGGAGAGGTCAATATTTCCCGTGATCAGCACATAGCTCTGTGCGATACCAATCAGCAGATACTTTGACATGGAACGCAGCAGGTTCAGAATATTGTTGCTGGAAAAAACAGCCGGGTTAATCAGTCCAAACGCTATGTAAATAATGATCAGTCCGACGAAAGCAGTGAGCGCCGCTCCCATGCCCTTGACCGCCAGAAGCTTTTTGATAGGACTCTTGTTATTCATCTTATACTTCCTCCTTGCCGCTTTGGCTGTTAATTTTCTTATCTTCAAAGGTGGTGGCTAACGTCAGGATCTCATTCTGCGTTGTATCCCTCGCCATAACCTCCCCCGTAATCCTGCCGTCGCACATGACAATGATCCGATCCGCAATCCCCATAACCTCGGGCATTTCCGAGGAGACAAACATCACAGCGATTCCCTCTTTCTTCAGCTCATTCATTAAGTTGTAAATTTCCACCTTGGCGCCTACGTCAATTCCTCTTGTCGGTTCATCAAAAATAACCACTCTGGAATCCCTTGCCAGCCACTTTCCAACCACTACCTTCTGCTGGTTGCCGCCGGAGAGATTGCCGGAGTCCACCTCCACGTCTGGCGTCTTTATTTTCAGATCCACCACCGCTTTTTCACACAGCGCATCTTCCTTCCTGCTATCCACCACGCCCAGTTTATTACATACGATATCCAAATTCGGCAGTGTCAGATTATGCCGAATGCTGAGTTTGGTGCACAGACCGTCCTTCTTCCGATCTTCCGGCGCAAGTACAACGCCGTTTCTGATCGCGTCCATCGGGCACTTAATCTCAACCTTCTTATTATCCACATAAATTTCGCCGCTCTCCTTTGGGTCTACCCCGAATATGGCGCGGGTTGTCTCCGTCCGCCCTGCTCCCATCAGCCCGGCAAAGCCTACGATTTCACCCTCATAGACTGAGAAATTGATATTCCGCACCATCTTTCCGGCGTTTAGGTTTTTCACCTCAAATACTTTTTTCCCCTTTTTGCACGCAACACGAGGAAACTTTTCCTTGATCTCGCGCCCCACCATATAGCTGATGATCTGCTCCATGGTAACGTCCCCGAAATTCATGCTTGTTATATACTGGCCGTCCCGCATGATTGTCACCCTGTCCACAATATGCTGCAATTCTTCCAGCCGGTGCGATATGTATACGATCCCTTTTCCCTCAGATTTTAGCTTCCTAATAATACGAAAAAGATCCTCAATCTCCCTCGCCGTCAGCGAAGATGTCGGCTCATCCATAATCAGTATCTTTGCGTTAATTGACAGCGCTTTCGCGATCTCCACCATCTGCTGCTTTGATACCGGCAGCTCGCCGACGGTTTCCTTCGGGTCAATATCAATTTTCAGATCGTCCAGGATGCGCTTTGCCTCCTGCTCCATCTTCGCATTGTTCAAGGCAAAGCGGCCGCTGATCTCGCGCCCCAGAAACATGTTTTCAGCCACCGAAAGGTGACGGCACATATTCAGTTCCTGATGGATGATCGCCACGCCGGCTTCCTGCGCCTGCTTCGGCGTCAGATCCCCGTACTCTTTTCCGAATATCTTCAAAGAACCGTCGTCCCTCGTATAAACGCCGCTCAATACCTTCATCAGCGTAGACTTACCCGCCCCGTTTTCTCCCAGAAGAGCCATAACTTCCCCAGAGCGTAATTCAAAATTAACATGGTCCAACGCTTTTACGCCCGGAAATGTTTTACAGATATTTTCCATGGAGACGATTACTTCATTCATGATCCAACCCCCTGTTCCCTTCTATATTTTCAGTATAGCAGAATACTGTTTTTACAAAAGGGTGGGGGATTTTCGATTTATGGGGGGATTTTTATGTAATTTTTATATATGGAAGAAAAAAGAAGAGTGCAATTCCGAAATATTGCACAGAGAACCGATACGCAGGGTGCCGCACGGCGTCACATTGCACAAATTCGTGCGCGGACACGGTACATTCCGCCGTCTTATACACGCAGGATTATCACAGTGCATAGGGATGCAGGATCAAAACTGCACCCCCAAAAGCTGTATCAGCACGCCGCCGCACACGCCAAGCACATACAAAAGCCCGAAGATCCGCAGCGTTTCCTTCCTGTCCTCGTTTACCCGGGAAAGTACCAGAAAACCCACGCCCGATCCTGACAAAAGTCCTGCCATCAATGCGCCCGCACCGAGCACGCCGCCCAGATAAAGCTGGGTCAGTATGACGGAGGACGCACAGTTCGGTATCATACCCACAAGCGCAGATACAAACAGGCTGAGTGCAGGCTTATTTAAAACCACGGCTGCCAGAGTCTCCTCTCCGACCAGCGCAATCACAAAGTTTAACATCAGGGAAACTACTATAATATATAAGAAAATTTTCCATGTATGGCTGAAAGCCGACCGCCAGATACCTCTTTCACAATGGCAGTGCTGCCGTTCACACAGATGCTCGATCTGCGGCTCCTCCTTCCTCCGAAATAACGCATCCACAAGAAACCCTGCCGCAACCGCAAAAAGCACTTTTATCAGAAGCACCTTCCCAATCATGGAAATACCTACATTCTCAGATATCATAATAGGCAGCATTTCATCTGATGTAGACAAAAATACAGCTATGAGAGTGCCCATAGTAATAATTCTGCCCGCATAGAGATTCGCGGCAGCCGCAGAAAACCCGCACTGCGGAAAAATGCCCAAAAGGCCTCCGATTGCAGGCCCTGCCTTTCCCGATTTTCTGACCACCGCCTGCATTTTCCCTCCCGTCCAATGCTCTAAGCTCTCCATTGCAAGATAAGCCAGAAACAAAAACGGCAGAATCCTAATACCATCCACGAGGGTATCGCATACCACGTCCAAAACAATTTCCATACTTTCCTCTCTATACTCCATATTATTTATGCCCTATTGAAAAGGCACAGCGAAAGTTACCAAATTATAATACCATTCTTTCAAAAAAAAGCAAGCATGGGTAATTTTGCACAAAAAGCGCAAATTTTTCTCTTTTCACCAAATTTCCGCGAAATAGTGATTGCTTCCTTGGGGAAAATGTACTAATATAGAATTGTGTAGCTTTTATGAGGGAGGTTCGGAATGGAAGGGTTAAAGAATATCATGGAGGATGCCGTGGAATATCAGCTCAATAAGCTGCTTCCCACGATGCCCGAGATTTGTTCCTGTGATAATTGCAAGTTGGACATGATGTCCTACGCGCTGAACAGACTTTCGCCCCAATATGTACGTACGGATACTGGAGCACTTTTTCAAAAATTAAACAATTACCAGCCGCAGGCTGAGGTGGAGATTCTTGCAACTGTGATGTCCGCCATTAATAAGATCGGCTCACATCCCCAGCATGATTGATTTTATTTTTCTATGACGCAAAACCGGATGCACGTGCACCCGGTTTTTTTCATGCCATCTATTTTTCTCTAGTCCTCCACGATCTCTATCTCAACTTCCCTTTCTTCCCTTGTCTCATAATAATAAAGATTTAGTCTCACCTCTTCCTGAAGCTGCTCCTCATAGTCCTCTTTCGTTGTCACCGAGAAATCGTCCACTTCCCCGTTCCATCTGCACAGTACCAGATACGACTTGCCGTCCTCCCCGACAAACAGGACGTCAACGAGCCTGCTCACCGTTTCATCCGTGACATTCACCTTGTAATAGCTCTTCACTTCTTTATAGCTTTCCCGGATTTTCATCTTTTCTTCCAAAAAGCTTTGCGCCTGCTTTTTGATATCGGCAATTTTTCCGGGAGCCTCTGAAACCGTAGGTCTGATCGCCTCGGCACCTTCCATTTCGTGGCTGTACGACAGGGAACGCAATGTGCCGTCCGACGCGTCAATATGGAAATAATAATAACGGTAATTTCCATAATCGCTCCAGTTCACGCAGTATGTGTCGGCATCGCATGCCGGCTCCACATCGGGCTCATTATAATAATGATGTATCTCCATGCCGCTCCCGTCTAACCCGAACACCTGCTGCAGATATTGCGTCGCAGTCTCCACCGCCTGCTCTTCCGTGATGCCGCCGGACGCAACCACCTCTTTGACCTGTTCCCGCTCTGCCGCCTCTCTCTCCGCCAGCTCCTCGGCGCGCTGCTCCTGCAGGGCATAATCCTGCTTTCTCTCAAAATCAATCTTTTGGAGAATCTCTTCGTCCGTCAGTTCCCGGTTCACCGGCAGATAAAACACGCCCGTGGTCGTCAGGAAGCAAAACTCATGCTCTTTTGCCTCCTCCTCGCTGTCTGCCATTGTCAGTTCACCCGTCGGGAAAAGACCGCCCATATACTTCGCATAGAGCTCTCCTCTGCGCGCCTTTTCCCCCGCTGTGTACTCCCTCGTGGAGCTGTTTGCCCCGTTCTGCTGTTCCTGTATCTGCTCCGTAATCTGTGAAACCTCCTCCTCTGGCAGGCTTTCCATCCGCTCCCGCACCAGAGAATTTACCACCGCCCGCACAGGCACGCTGATAACCCCCACTGTCAGAACACAGACGGCAGCGGCCGCCGCCACGCGCATGACGCCTGTATATTTGCGCGGCCTCCTCTTGGCCCGTATCTCCAAAATCATCTGCTCCTGCTTTTCTTTATCAAAGTCTATCCCATTCACCGCATTTCTCAAATCCGTTTCATTCATATGCTGTTATCCTTTCTCATTTTGCACAAATACTTTCGCTGCATGACACCATTTTCTTTCCGTTTCCTTCTTAACACCAAAATCCGTTTTTTAGCAGCATCCCCGGGTTCTGTCTGCGTCACTCTTCCTCCAGCCGCAGACGCAGCATCTTTCTTCCCCTCTGCAGACGTTTTTTCACCGCGTTGACAGAAATCCCGAGTATTTCCGATACCTCTGCCGTTTTGTATCCTTCTATATAATACAGATACACCGCCGCCTTTACAGGGAGGGGCAGGCTGACCAGTTCCGCAAGCACATGACTGTACTCCGGATTTTCATAGCTTACGTCGATCTCTTCAAGCGATACCTTCGGGTGCCGCGCCTGGAACCGCCGCATATCGCGGCAGCGGTTCTGCGCCACCTTAATCAGCCATGCCTTTTCATGTTCCCTGTCCCGAAATTCCTTCTTACATTCCAGATATCTGCATATCGTATCCTGCAGCGCGTCCTGTGCATCAGCCTCGTTGCCAAGCATAACCACGCAGATCCTGTACAGCATGGGACTGTATACCGCCACCACTTCCTCTATTGTCATAAAGCTTCACCTTTCTCAATCCATGGATTTTTGGGTCCTCTATTTATAACACGCACGGGAATGCGAAATGGTGCCTCGGAGTAAATTCCTGCGGAATTAACTCCCGAGACCCGCCTCGCGGTCTCGAACTTTTCCAACACATGAAAGGGGCAGAAAACTTTCGTCTTCTGCCCTTTCATGTGTTTTCCTTTATACGGTAACTTTCTGCTTGTCCACCGCCTTGGCTATATATGCCTCAACTTCATCCTTCGGTATAGAGAGCGCCAGGGACATCTCACTGTAAAGCAGCTCTTCCGCCTTGTGAAGGTACTGCTCGTCGGAGGAAAGTACTTTCTTTCCCTCGTTAATGCGGTTTCTCTTCCGCTTATAAAGCGTTTTTATGATCTGCACCAGACTCCTGGTATCGTAAGTGCGGATTGCCTCCTTATATGTCTGCTCCCTGCGCTTCTCCTCCTGAATCCACATGGTATCAATCTCTGTGATCTGCGCGATCAGCTTTTCCGCCTCTTCCCTGTTCATAATCCTGCGCATGACAATCTTTTCATTGTCCACAGGCGTGTAAATCGTGCTGGCCTTCTCAAATACCGGCTCCAGCACATAATACTTTTTCTTTAAATCCGACCGGTCAATCGGATTCCCGGTAATGTCAACAACACGGCAGACACCATGCCCGCCACACATAATCAGTTCGCCCTTCTCAAACATAACACCCTCCAAATTTTCTGACCCTTGTCAGATGACAGCTCCATTTGCGGCGGCTTGTCCATAAACATAGTGCGCCAATCCGCAATACCCCTGGTCTTATTGTAACACTACAAAAGCTTCCTCGTAAGTACATTTCGGAAAGGAAAACCATTTTCGGCACATTTTATGGTATAAGCCGTCTCTTCTGTTGTGAAAATTTGCTACAAAAAGATGTCTGAAAAAGCGATTCCTGAAAAATACCCCTCACAAAATTATTGTTACTCTCATACAAACTTTGATGACTCTGCGCCTTACATTTAACGGGTTTTAAAATTATCACAGATAAATCTCGTCTCTCCCATCGGAAAAATACGGATCATAATCCCCTTAAACATCTTCGCCGCCTCAAAACGGGAAAGGATAATTACCATCTGATCCCCGGGAAAAGGAAGGATATCTATGGATTCTACGTCTTCCTTCGCGTTAACCAAAGTCGCCTTCGGCGGATTGATATCCACCGTTTTGTTAATCATCTCTGTAAGAGAGATAGCGGAAGAACCCATCATCTGGTTCATGACCTCGGATACGCAGGACAGATGCATTTCATTGAGTTCACCAGGAGTTGCCGTTCCCGCTCCTCCCATCATCAGATCCATGATTACTTTGACATCGTCTTCTTTGAGCATTAAAAGATTATTGCCATGAAAGTCATCCTTATAATCAATCTGAACCGTGACACTGCCCATACCAAACGCTGTCAGAATATTTTTAATATCCGCACTATTTACAACCTTCACTGAGGGCGGGCTGACCTTAATAACCTGCCTTGTCAGCGTATTTAGTGAAGTCGCGGAATGTGACATGCAAATATGCGCTACCTCCGCCATTTTATCCTGATCCAGTGGTGCTAGTTGTGCCATAGGTCTATTACATCCTTCTCAATAGTAATCGCGCTATCCCGATTCTAGTTCTTCTACTATACTATACCTCACTTTTATCCCATCGCGCAACCTCTTATTGGAAAAATGTATGGAAAAACACATTTATATTTTATTCCGCTTCCCTGAGTCTCTCCACCACCGACCGTTTTGCCACATAATGATAAGAGAATAACGGAATTGCCGCTCCAATCATCAGAAATACAGGTGCTACCACAAGGATAGGCGTTACGGTGAGATGATAACTGAAAAACCAGAACATTCCCTCTAAAACACTGCTAGCCAGCGGTCCCATGACAATCGTCAGAATCAATGTAATCACCACCGAACTTCCCGCGAACACCATACCCTCCGTAATGAGCATTCGGTTGAGCTGCCTGCCTGTCATACCCACCGACTGCAGTACTGCAAACTCCCGCTTTCTCGCCATAATGCTCGTAAGAATTGCGTTCAGGAAATTTAAGATACCGACCATGCCGACGATCAGCGCAGCGCCGCTGCCCACCATCAGAAACATATCACGGAAATCGTAAAACTCTTCCTCTTCACGCTTTCTGCTCTCATAGTCGTACATGGAATGGTCGCCGCCCGCAAAGTCCTGTATCCACTGTTCCATCTGCTCTGTCTTATCATCCTCGCAGTCAAAAGCGTAGTAGAGAATATCCGACGTGCCGGAATCCCGTATAAAGGTGTCCGCGCCCATCACAAACTCATCCGCACCATAATAGCGGTAGGAAATCTTTCCCGGCACCGTCACCAGCGCCGCTACCTCGTATACCTTATCCTCATACACCTTAGCCCTGTCCCGCCACGGCTTATCGCTAAGATCCTCGTCTTTTCCGTAAATCTCGCCGGTTTCCGGGTTATAATACTCGTACTCCTTTACATAGCGGATGGTTATTTTGTCCCCCAGCTTCGCCCAGTGGGAATCCTCATGGAGATTGCCGTAGTCGTCGTCAAGATAAACAGCCGCCACATAATTGCCGCCCTCTTTTAACTTACTGAGGTCGCCCTCAATCACAGGAAGCTTATCCAGTACAAAGTCTTCCATCCCATAGAGCTTTACACGGTCGGCATACAGATCGCCCACTTTTTCCTGCATCTTTATATATCGGTCTAAGTCCTCCGGGCTGTTCCATTGCCCATACAACTTCCGCATCCACTCCTCTGTGACAAACTCCTGCACAGCGTCGGCTTTCTGGTAAGTCCTGCCGCCCTTCACGCCGTCCATTGCCTCGATCTGCGCAGCTATTTCCTCGGGAAAAGGCTCTCCATGGAACTGAAAATAGGACGCGTCCGCAATAATAAAATCCGTCACCACCCGGTTTAAGTATTTATCCATATCAAAGCCCTTTGCCAGAATAAATGTAATATTCAGAATGACTACCGCAAAGGACATGGAAATGACCGTAATCACGGTCTTGCTCTTATTTCTGCCAAGGTTCGCCATCGCCATGCGGAAGATGGACGCGCCCTTTTGCGGCGTCTCGGACTCGCCCGGAGAATGCCGTCTTTCCGGCATTCTCCCGCGTGAGCGCAGAACTTCCAAGTCAGCTATGCTGGCTTTGCGACTGCAGCCTCTGCTGCGAGTGCTAGAAGTTCTTTTCACGCTGCTTTCCGTGTAGCGCACCGCCTCCACAGGGGATATCTTCGCCGCCATCCTGCGGGGCTTCCTGCAGGAGAGCCAGACCGTCACAAAGGAAAACGCCGCCGCGCCGAGAAAGATTACGGGGCTGACCGAATAAGTCAACTCTATGCCATCCAGCTGGGACACCACAACGCCCGTCATAAATACGCCCACACCGTAACCGAGACAGAGACCGATTGGGATTCCCAGCGCCGAAAGCAGAAATGCCTGCATGGAAATAATCCGCTTAATCTGCCGCCCCGTAGTGCCGATGGTCTTTAACAGCCCGTAAAACCGAACGTCGTTTGACACTGATATCTGAAAAATATTGTAGATGATCAGATAGCCCGTAAAAATAATCAGCAGCATCACCGCAGCCAGGGCAAGCACCGTGGAAATATCAAGGGAATCCTCAAACTGCGCCGACATATAACCCCAGTTGACGCCTGTGCGGATGTAGTTGTCTCCCTGATCCAACCCTTCCGACTGATAGCCGTGCCGCGTCAGAATGGTATTGATATTTTCCTCTATGTTGGAAGCATTTTTAAACATTACGTCCATATTCCAAAAACTGGTCATGCCGTCCTTGCCCTGCGTACCCAGCTTTCCAAAGATCTCCTGCGTCCGGCTTTCGGGAATGAGCACATGGTCTGCCACCGTGATCTCATCATAATCCCAATAGCCGCACAGCGTAAAGGTTTCCGTCGTCTCCTTGCCGTCCACCATGAACGTCATGGTGAACTCATTGCCGATGACAGGCTCCACCCCCAGCAGGGAAAGGACTCTCAAATCCGTAGCCGCCTCGTCAGTGCCTTCTTGGGGAAGCCGCCCTTCAATCGGCTCCAAAAACATCCACTTCGCCGTGTTCTCGTCGCAGTAGCTGACCTCCACATGACTCTTGTGGAAAGGCTCCTCCTCCGGCATACCACAGTATATTCGCTTTCCGTATTCCTTAATCAGCGGGTCGCCCTTTAATTCCTCAAACTGCTCCTTTGTCAGATACTTAAACCCGCCGTGGGCATATCCGCCCACCTGCCGGAAATTCGACTGCTCAAAGCCATACTTCATGGACATACCTACCGTAAAAATAACCGTAAACAATACCGTGGTCAGCGTGATCGCCGCCACCGTGATGATATTTCTGATCTTCGCCGCCCTGAAGCTCGCTATGCTAAGACGGCGGATGATTTTTCGATTTGAAACATTCATGCGGTTCTTCTCTCCTCTCAGTTTTACTGTGCGGAGAATGCCCGTACTTTGGGCATTCTCCTGTGTGAGACTTAGTACTTCTCACACTATTTTCCCATCCTCTATGCGGATCACCCGGTCTGCCATCTGCGCAATCGCCTCATTGTGCGTAATCATTACAATCGTCTGCGAGAACTTCTGTCCCGTCACCTTCAACAGGCTTAAGACGTCCTGACTGGTTCTTGAATCCAGGTTGCCCGTCGGCTCGTCAGCCAGTATAATAGCCGGCTTCGACGCCAGCGCGCGGGCAATCGCCACCCTCTGCTGCTGCCCGCCGGAGAGATTGTTCGGCAGATTGTTAAGTTTTGAAGAGAGTCCCAATGTATCTATAATTTCTTTGATATAATTCTGATCAGGGCTGCCCCCGTCAAGCTGTACCGGGAGAAGAATATTTTCATAGACATTTAACACCGGCACCAGATTGTAATTCTGGAATACAAAACCGATCTTCCTGCGGCGAAATATGGTCAGTTCCTCGTCCTTCAATGTAAAAATTTCCTTGCCGTCCACCGTGACGCCGCCGGACGTCGGACGGTCCAATCCGCCTAACATATGAAGGAGCGTGCTCTTTCCGCTGCCGGATGTGCCCACGACAGCCACAAACTCACCCTTTTCCACCTGAAAATTTACCCCGTCAAGGGCGTGTACCTCACTCTCGCCCGAACCGTATACTTTTTTTAAATCCTTTGTTGACAGAATCGTCATGGCCTTCCTCCTCTTCATGTGAAAAAACATAATCTGTATTGTGAAACACGCCGTACACCGTCCTCCACAATACAGATTATCTCATAGCATTCTTTCCACATTCTTTCGTGGAAAAAATAGAATATGACAGTTTTGTAAGAATTTAGTCTGCGGGAAGAAACAGGGAAAATACTGTCCCCTTACCCACCGCAGAAGTAAGCTGAATATAACCGAACTCCTGCTTTAAAATCTCCCTCGCCAGATAGAGTCCGATTCCCACGCCCTGTTCGTCGGCAACCGACATGGAACGGTAAAAACGCCCGAACACTTTGGCGTACTCCTCCTCCGCAATGCCGATGCCAGTGTCCTCCACCTCAATACTGACAAAAAGTTCATATGGCTTCACACGCACTGTAACACCGCCAGTCTGCGTGTATTTGATGGCATTATCAATGAGATTGCCCAATGCCTCCAACGTCCACTTGTGATCATAACACGCCGTAATCCCCCGCGCCTCCTCCGAAAGCACGTGCAGATATAAGCCTTTTGCCTGCGCCCGCGCGGTATACTGCTCTTTCGCCTCCTCAAGGAGCAACGAAATCTCGCTTTTGCACGGATGCAGCACGAGGATTCCCGTTTCTAGCCGTGAAAGTTTTACCAGCGACTGAATGAGGAAATCCAGCTTCTTTACCTGACTTTCCAACAGCGCGACCGTCTCGCCGTCCCTTCCGCTTTCCTCCTTTAAAAGTTCCGTATAGAGCAGCAGATTGGCGATTGGCGTTTTTGTCTGATGGGAAATGTCCGCAATCAGCGTCTTTGTCTTTTCCTGCTCCGCCGCCGTTTTGCCAAGCTGCGTCTCCGATACCGCCAGATACTCCGCCAGTTTATTTTCCACCGACGCCGACAGGGATTCATCAAAAGTGTCCGCCTGAAAGGTGCCGTCAATGGCTGACTGGATCATATCGCGCATGCGGCGGAGACTCCGCCTTCTGAAATAGAGATCGGAAAGTGCAATGATAGCGGCTGTAAGCAGACAGAAGATGCAGGCCGATAAAATAATAATTGCTGTTATATCTGATGTCATTGCTGCCTCTCATACCTTCTTTTGCCATTTACTAAGAATTATCGTTTTCGTTTTTATCAGTTCATTTTCGTTCACCCCTGCTGATACCCGATAGCTTTCCGAGTCCTCGAAACTGCACGCATGAAGCTGTTCGTCATTCTCCATGGCCATGCGGCAGATTGCTATTCTTTGTAATCTTCTTTGCTCTTCGTACTACATCTAAGTCTAAAACCCCCAAAATTAAATGCCCGCCATTTCTATTTTTGAAAGAACAGACAGATTCATAAATATCCTTATTTAGACCATTTTCCGACTTTTTCAGCTCAACGTCTGCCTTCTCGCCTGTCTCAATTAGTTTTATGAGTTCATTCTTACTCTGCACTCCAACATATATCCGCTAAATATTATATTTCTACTCCCACCGATACCCAATACCATACACCGTTTTAATCCGCTCCTGCGCGCCCAGCTTGTCCCGCAGACGTTTCACCGTGACGGACAATGTATTTTCATCCACAAACGCCGCGTCCACCGACCAGATACATTCCAAAAGCCGGTCTCTGGTCAGGGTAATCCCCCGATTTTCTATGAGCACCCGGAGCAGTTTCTGTTCACTTTTGCTGAGTTCAATCTGCTCCTCCCCGTGGTAAAACAGCATCTTCGCAAAATGAATCCTGTAGTCACCGTCGGTAATCCAGCCCTCGCCGTTCTTTCCCACACCGTTCACTGTCACACCACCGGCTGTCGTGCCGGTCACCGCATTGTCGTCCCCCGTGTTGTCCAATGCCGCCGCCATATGTCCGGCGACTGTTCCCGACATGCTTTCTGTATCTAATGGCGAACCGTTTCGTTCCCGGGACTCCACCCGCCGAAGCTGGGTCGCCACTCGGGCCCGGAGTACCGCCAGACTGAAAGGTTTCGTAATATAATCGTCCGCCCCGGCTTCCAGACCTGCCACGATATCAGTTTCCAGGTCGTTTGCCGTCAGCATAATCACGCACATGTCATATTTCGCCTTAATCTGCTGCAGGAAGTCAAAGCCATTTCCATCGGGAAGGTTCACATCCAAAATCACAAGGTCATAGGCTGACTGCATATCTGCCGCCCCTTCTCCCGACATTGACGCGCCCCTGTTTCCTTGCGCTGCGTCAAGCAGTTCTTCCGCCTCATGCAATGTATGACAGCTCACCGCCTCAGTCTTTTCATTTTGCAGGGCGCGGCACAGACCGCCCGCGAGTGGGCGATCATCCTCCACAATTAAAATCCGTTGTTTTTTGTCTAAGCCCATGCTGTCTTCCCCTACTTCAACTCATTCGCCGTCACATAGAAATGATGGTAAATTCCATTCTGCGCAAGCAGACTCTCGTGGGTTCCCTCCTCCACGATGCCTTCCTCCGTCAATACCAGAATCCTGTCTGAATTGCGGATGCTTGACAACCTGTGCGCAATGGTGATGGTGGTCCTTCCCTTCGCCAGTGCCTCCAAAGATTTTGCCACCTGAAACTCGCTCTCATTGTCCAGCGCAGAGGTGGCTTCATCCATTATAAGAATGGGCGGATTTTTCAAAAATACCCGGGCAATGCTGATGCGCTGTTTCTGTCCGCCGGAGAGCTTCACGCCGCGCTCTCCCACATAGGTATCATACCCGTCTTTCAAGACTGTGATAAACTCATGCGCCCCTGCCCGCTTCGCAGCCTCCACCACTTCCTCTCTCGTGGCGTTCTCCCTGCCGTAAGCGATATTTTCATAAACCGTGCCGGAAAAAAGATAAACGTCCTGCTGTACCATACCGATATTCTGCCGCAGGCTCTTGATCGTATACCCGTGAATGTTTTTCCCGTCTAACAGAATTTCTCCCTGGTCGATATCATAAAACCGCGGAATCAGATTGCACAGCGTAGTTTTTCCCCCGCCGGAAGGACCCACAATGGCAATTTTCTCGCCCTGACGGATTTCAAGATTTAACCCCCGGAACACCACATTGTGGTCATCAGGGTACTCAAAGCTGACATTGCGGAAAGAAATATTGCCCTTCGGATTTACGCATGCCACTGCGTCCGGCTCGTCAAAAATTTCGATATCACTGTCCATAATCTGCACGAAGCGCTCAATCCCCGTCATACCCCGCTGGAACTGTTCCGCAAACTCGATAATCCGGCGGATCGTCGCGATCAGCGTGGTCACATACATCACATAGGCTACCAGATCGCCGGGCGCAATTTTCCCTTTCACCATAAAAATACCGCCCGCTGTAAGAAGCACCAGATACATCAGACCGTCGAAAGCCCTCGTGGTCGTCTGAAACGCCGCCATAAACTTGTATGTCTCTTTTTTAATGCGGAAAAAGTTCTGATTGTCCTGCTCAAATTTCTCCTTTTCCTTCTCCTCGTTGGTGAACGCCTTCACCACTTTCTGCCCGAGAAGGCTGTCCTCAATGCGCGCGTTCAGCTCGCCGATCTGCACGCGCTGTTTCCGAAACGCCTCCCGCATCCGCAGATTGATCGCCGTACAGGTCACAGCCATAATCGGCACCACGATGAAAATAATCAGCGTCAGCCCCAGGCTGATCTGCGCCAGAATAATAAAGGAAATGACCGCCTTGATGCCCGCAATGAAAAATTCCTCCGGGCAATGGTGGGAAAACTCCGTCACGTCAAAGAGGTCGTTGGTGATGCGGCCCATAATCTGACCGACTTTCGTATTATTATAATAAGTGTCCGACAGCTTCTGCAGATGGGCATAAGCATCCCGCCGCATGTCCGTCTCAATCCGCGTGCCCATCACATGCCCCGTGTAAGCCATATAAAAATTCGCCACCGTATCAACGATGCGCAGACACAGGTATAATACACCCAGTCGGACAATGACTGATATAGTCAGCGACGCCAGATCGTTCATCCCCGCATTGGTGATATAGCGGATAATCATCGGCAGCACCAGCTCGCAGATCGTCGTAAGCCCTGCGCAGAGTAGGTCGATCACTACGATCTTCCAATACTTTTTATAATAAGGAAGAAACCGTTTCAGTAATTCCCCGGATTTGTAGTTTCTTGTACTTTCCTGTGTGTTCATAATCTACCCCTAACATAAATGCATATTATAATTTAAACGAGTTTCATACGTATATCATACGTAAAAAAAACATTTATCTGCACCTTATCAGATTTAAAACGCAAATCATACGATTCTCAAACATATTCATATGCGACTCTTTCATGCTTACAATTTTGTATGTACAGTTAAGAAAAAATCTCTCGGGAAATTTTCTCCACGCACGTTTCCACAAATCTCTCCATAATCTCCTTCGTGCAAAACCGATACCCGCTCACATCAATCCCTTCTTTCCCGGCAAACTGCTCATATAAAAGCGACTGTTTCTGTCTGGCAAGGTCTTCTTCCCGAATGCATCCTTCCACCCCGTAAACCTGCCCCTGCTCCAAAAGCCGCCAGATTTCCGGCGACTCCCTATCATCCTGGTATAACCACTGGTCGATGACGTAAGCCTCCGCCGCATACTGCCCGTACACTTCGTCAAGGTCTGCGCCCCGCATCATCTTTTCCCGAAAGGGCGTCCAAATACATCTATCATTCTCCCAGTCCGTCAAAAGGTGCGTGCAGTAACCCGCCATAAAATCCCGGTGTTCAACACTCTGGTGTTCTTCCCAAAACTTGCGGACTGCTTCCAGCCAGCCCTCACTGTCCAGTGTTATACCCCAGCGCGGTCCGAATTTCCATAGATGACTCCGCTCTTTCAGCAAAACATTATATTCGTCATGAAAGTGCGCCGCGTCTGGCGCGACGGAACCGAGCAGAAAATCTCCTGGACGCTCTATCCACCCGCCGCCATGCCGCACAAACAACTCATATGCAACTTTTAGGTGCACCATCGGATATGACATAACCGTTATCTCCGTTTCTGAATTTACGTTACATTCCATTATATACTGCACACAAAACAGTGTCAAAACAAAAGGACCGTCCATTTACAGACGATCCCCTGCATACCACACACTTTCTTATTTCTTTCTCCCATTATACTCCACAACCCGGTAAAAGTCCTCCTTGCTCAAGCGGATCTCTATCTCCCGCATTTGGTCATCCGTAAGCGCATTCCCCAAGTCAATGTAATGGCAGACACATGTCGCCGCCTCATCCATCTGCTGCACATAAACCAGCACCTGTTTCAGACTGTCAAAAGACATCTCATCCATCGCCGTCACGATATCCGTCAGCTCTTTCGTGGACACCCGGTAGCAGATCTTCTCAAGCGCCTTGTCGCTAAAACCCGCTGCCTTCCCGTTCCGCAATGCCTCCGCAAGATATCCTGCCGACTTGTTTGCATCGGAATACGCAAAGATAACTTCCCAGTCGGAGTCAGACACCGCGTCCCGTTCCAAGAGCTGCCGAAAACATTCGCTCATATCCGCCTCCGTCATATACGGCGCAATATCGACAAGTATGCCGCTGTCAAACGTCCCTGCTCTGCCCGCCTGAAGCGCCTCCAGGAGATACCGTGCCGTCAGCTTCTCATTGGAATAAACAAACAGATCCTGCCAGTTTTTCTTCGATAAAGCCGTCCCCTCCTCCAAAGCGATCCGGCATAACTCACTTACCTCTTTTTCCTTTAACTGCGGGCAGACCTCTTCCAGCCGGACAGGATCAAACGGACGTTTTCTTTCCAGCACCTGATAGGCATACTCCGAAGCTTCACTGTTATAGATACCGTCAAAATCCTCTTTTTCCATCCCTGCATATGCTACATTCAAATCTTCCAGCTTCGCCTTCTGTCCCACCATTTTAATCACGTTTCTGCCCTGTGGCAGCGTGATTTTCACGACACTCTCCTCCCCGTTCTCATTGAGCGTCTGCACCGTCTGATCTGGTCCGACCCAGACGAGTTTGAAACGGCCGTCAAAAAGATGAAATCTCGAAGATATTTCCAGCGTTGTCTCCTTGTTGGCATACAAAATCCATAAGGCATCGGAGCCATTAAGCATCAGATTCTTCGCATCCACGCTCTTGTCACCGCCAATATATGTCCGCGCACGCCACCAGTCATTCTCACTTTCCCCGGCAATCATGGCGTCATCGTCATACATCCGAAAAGCTTTTCCGTTTTTACTTACCAAAATCGGCTGATCCAGATTGAAGGAGTCTCCCCACATTTCCGACCACGTTGTTTTTTCCCAGAAATGCTCTACAAGTCCAATAAAATCCCCATAATCATGCACGGAATAAGTGTTCCCGTAGCCGCCACGGACACCCGCCGCGCCGCAGACTAGCGCCACTGACAGAAACATGACAAGCGCCGCCACCGAGCAGAGTCCGACAGCTATACCCGTCTGATGATACTGCGCAATCCCCCGCAGCCTCTCCTTCAGTGTACTTTTTTCCTCCAAAAGCGTCATTGCCGGCACGTTTCTGTGTGTTCCCAAATCCTTCCCCCCAAAAGTGCCCTCCGACCAATTTTTCTGTGCCACATCCAGCAGCACATTCCCGTATGCCCTGCGCCCTTCTTCCGACAAAAGTTTCATCATGGTCTCGTCACAGGCAAGTTCACAGTCTATGTTAAACTTGCGGTTAAATACATACACCAGCGGGTTGAACCAGTGTACGCACAGCGCCGCCTGAAAAAGCCATTTATACCAAAGATCCCGCCGCTTGTAGTGCACCAGCTCATGGTGCAGAATCAAGCCGACGTCGTTCTCCTTCCCGGTCATTTCCCCCAGAAGCCCGGCGGGCAGACAAATACAAGGGTTGAAAAGTCCAATCAGCATCGGGCTGTCAATGTCTGCGCTCTCGTAAAGCGGCATGATCTTTTGTACGCCGACTCTCTTCTGTATCTGCGCATACTGCCCAAGAATCCGCCGGTCGGTGACGGGCACACACACCGCGCAGACTCCCTTTACGAACCGGCGGTAAATCCAAAGTTTCCGCAGCGCCGTAAAAAATACGCCGGCAAACCAGATAAGAGCTGCACGCTGCAATATCCGTTCCCAAACATTGCCCTCTCTTCCACCTGTCACGCCGCTGGCAGATACTGCGCTCTCTGATAACCCAGACCCGACAGTCTGTACCATATCCTGCCCTGCTGCTTTCCCGACTTCTGCCGCATCTGCAGCCGCCATGCCGCCCGTCTCATGCAGTTCACTTCCAGCGCGCCTACCGTTCGTTGTATTCCCTGCGCCATCCGCGCTCTCCGATTCATCCGGCAAACCTTCCAATACCGTTGCCGCACGCCCATCCAATTCCGCCTCGCTGCCCGCCTGGCTCAGACTGCTCCCTGCTGCCGACAGCTTCACCGACAAATACTCCATCAGATTAATGTCCACGTGCACAGGCACAAGCAGTCTCGCAATCACCAGAAGCCAGAGGCAGTAAGCCCACCGCTTTGAAAAATAGTGACCGGCTGCTGGACGAAACGCCAGAACCAGAAGTCCAACCAATCCGCCGGACACCGATAATGATATAATCACAGAAAATAATTGTGTCATAAATTATATCCTCCGTTCCAAATTCCCACATGTTTATGACTATGTATATTAGCCTATGGATGATTAACTCCATCTTTCTCCATCCCAACCGAAAACAGCGAATTTTCTATCGAAAGTTATCCCGAAAATAATCCCTCAGTTCCTCAATATCTTCCCTGCTTAAATCCTCATCCTCGATGAGAGCCGCCGCCAGATTTTTTGCGTCTCCTTTAAAAAATTTATTCAAAAAGCTTTTCGTCTCCTCTTTCACATAATCGTTTCTCGCCACAAGAGGGGCATAATAATAAACCTCCCGCTTCTCCTGTCCGATCACTCCTTTGTCAAGCAGTCTGCGGATCAGCGTCAGCACTGTGGTTCGCTCCCAGTCCTTTTTCTCATTTAGCCGGGCGCGGATCTCATTCGCGTTTAACGCCTCCCCCGCCGCCCATAGTACTTCCAGTATTTCCAGTTCCGCGTCGGATATTTTCGTGTCTTTCATAAACCTATCCCTTTCCTAATTCCTTGCTGCCTGTTTATTTCTATTGTTTACAGATGTAGACTTCTTTAAAAATAGTCTACATCTGTAAACATGTTTTGTCAATATATTTTATCCCCTATATGAAATTCTTTTCAAACTTATTAGCTAACCAAACGGCACTGCAAACCGAAAGAAATAAAAACGGCTATGCCATAAAATGCACAGCCGCCTCAGCGTCCGATTGATACACAACGATCCGATACGGGAAATTGTCTGTTATATGCTTTCCTTTATTTTCTGTACTGCTTCCTCTTTTGTCGCCGTAAAGAAAAAGTCCTTTCCTTTATTGCTCTCAAAGATAAAGTCTTTCAGCGGTTTGCTCGTATAATGGGAATAATCGCCATATATGGCAAGTTTCCCGCCATAATTGATATATTTCTGGAGAATTTCCCCCGCCAGGCCGCTGCTTAAAACAAAGAAATCCTCAGTAACCGCTTTTTTATCCACGACTAGATACTCCGTGCCTGCTTCGTATTTGGCAGACATAAGCAGATCAAGCGCAGAATCAACGTCAGCTATTACTTTATTATCACTTGAATTGTCATTTAAAACTACAGCAGCTGACACACTGCCGCAATCTATTTTTTCAAATCTCATGTCTGTACCTCCTTCCGTAAATTGCAGACAAAATCCCGCAGTATCGTCGCCGATAACGCTTCCGTGTATTTTAGCACGGTCATTTTCCAAATGCAAGAAAAACTTCAAAAGACTGTTATAAACATAATTTTTTGTATAAATCGGAAAAATGGCAACGGAAACTAAATATGTGATAGAATCAGACAAAAGAGGAACAACCTTGCGCAAGCTAGAACAGGACTTCCTTTCCACAATTTTATACAATGGTTTCACACAAGGAGAACAGGTAAAAAACTTCGTTGCCCAGAACACGAAAGGAGAGGCAGGAACCGACATGTCAATACAACTGATTCAGCAGGCAATACGCTATATGGAAGAACACATTTGCGAGGACATTAACTATACCGACGTGGCAAACAGCATACGCATGTCCAACTATAACTTCCATCGGACATTCAGCTTTATTACCGGAATGACCGCCAATGAATACATCAGAAACCGCCGTCTTACGCTCGCTGCGCAGGAGCTGCAGACAACGGATCTGTCCGTCATTGACGCCGCGTACAAATACGGCTATGAATCGCCGGAAAGCTTTTCCAAGGCTTTTCTGCGCTTCCACGGCTCCACTCCGAAGCAGGCAAAGAAGCCGGGCGCGAAACTCCATTTATTCAATCCCCTTGTGATAAAAATCATAACGGAAGGTGGTAGTATTATGGATTACAGAATGGAACACAGAGAACCGCAGCAGTTCCTTGCAATGGTGAGGGCTTTTTCCAACGAGATCATCAACGATGACAGCGACCACAGCATTCCCGATTTCTGGGGCGAATGCGACAAAAAGGATCTGCTTGAGCCTATGAAGCGTCTTCGGCCGGAAGGAAAAAGAGATCTTTACGGCTTGTGCAGCCCCACCAAGGCGAATCAGACCCATTTTGATTACGGCATCGGCGTTATCATTGATGAAGATACCGATTCCTCCGGCGTAAACGCACTGCTTAAAAAGGGCTATACCATATGGAAAACCGAGCCTACAGACTATGCCGTATTTAAGTGCTTTGGCGATGACGGCGACTGTATCGGGGAGACATGGAGCAAATTTTACAAAGAATTTGCCCCGCAGACTGGCTATACACAGACAGACGACACGGACTTTGAAATCTACTTTGAAAAAAGTGAAAAGGGTCTGTTCTGCGAATTGTGGGTGCCTGTCACGAAAGGTTAATCCCATTCAAAGTACACGCGGAAAGCGTGGGACCGAAGCAGTCCAGGCGGGCGGCATCAAAGCTGCCCGCCTTCATAGTAAGCCAGAAAAGCCCGACGCGTATATTCCATATCCGCCACAGCCCCGAACTCCCGGATGGAGTGCATGGCGAGGATCGGCGCGCCCATGTCCACCGTGGGAATGGTGGTCAGCCCGGAAAGCGCGGGACCGATTGTCGAACCTCCTACGATATCGTTCCTGTTCACAAACTTCTGGCAGGGAACACCCGCCTGCTCGCAGACTTGCACAAAATACGCGGCGCTAAACGCAGTCGTGGCGTACCGTTGGGACGCGGAATACTTAATCACTGGTCCGCCTCCTAATATGGGACGGCTTTCCGTATCATGTTTGTCACTGTAATTCGGGTGCACGGCGTGCGCCAAGTCCGCTGAAATGGAGGTCGAATTGGCAACCGCCTGAAAATACTCCTCATCCGTCATCCCCAAATTCTTACAGATGCGGTTTAAAATATGCAGCAAAAGCCCGGAATTGGCTCCCTGCGCAGTGGTGCTCCCCACCTCTTCATTGTCGAACGCGGCAAGCACCTGACAGCCTTCGGCCGTCTGCGCCTTTGTAAGCGCGGCCAGTCCCGCATAAACCATGGACAAATCGTCAATCCGTGACGCCGAGATAAACTCCTGCTTTTTCCCCGTAAAGATTCCCTTCTGGAACTCATACAAAAACAGCTCGTAATCTACAATGTCCTCTCTTTCTATCCCCGTCTCCTCCTGAATCAATGCGTACAGATAATCTTCCTTATCCACATTCTCTTCCTTCATACAGAAAAGCGGCAGAATTTCGGTCTGTTTGTTGCAGGCACCTTTTTCATTCTTATCCCTGTTGAAGTGAATACAGAGATTCGGAATCATAAAAACAGGCTTGTCGATCCTGACCAGCTTTTCCTGTAATGTGCCGTTTTTCTTCACGACCAACCGCCCGGCTAACGCCAGCGGTCTGTCAAACCATGTCTGCAGAATCGCTCCGCCGTACACCTCCACATTCAACTTCACATAGCCGTCCGAAGTAACGCTGCAGGCGCCCGGTTTGATTTTTAGCCCCGGGGAATCCGTATGTGCGCCGATAATGCGAAATCCTTCCTTTGCCAGATCGCCCTTTCCCACTATAAAGGCAATCACGGCCGAACTGTTTTTGGCTACAAAGTATTTTCCCTCTTTTTGCAGAGACCAGCTTTCCGTTTCCTTTAGTTCCTCAAAGCCGTTTTCCCGCAACAGTGCCGCCGCATTTTCCACGGCGTGAAACGCGGTAGGACTGTCGTTTAAAAATTGTAATAAATTTTTCGCGTATTTTTCTGTTTTCACTTCCAACTTTTCCCTTTCTATCCCACCAGTAAGTCCGCACCCTGTTGCCAAAGTGCGGACCATTGTTACCGTTATTTATTATCTTAATTAAAGAGTATAACTATTCAGATATTTCTCCTGCTCCGGCGTCAGCACATCAATCTCCTTGCCAAGGAAAGCAAGTTTTCTCTTTGCCACATCCTTGTCAACCTCTTCGGGCACGTCGATCAGCTTTTCGGTAAGCTCACTTGCGTGCTCTACCAGATACTTCGCAGAAAGCGCCTGAATCGCAAAACTCATATCCATAATCTCTGCGGGATGTCCGTCACCTGCTGCCAGATTCACGAGACGGCCTTCGGCAAGTACGAAGATCCACTGGCCTGTCGGCAGCTTATAACCCATGATATTCTTGCGCTGCTCTCTCGTCTCCACCGCGTTCGCTTTCAGCCACGCCATGTCAATCTCACAGTCGAAATGGCCCGCATTGCAGAGGATCGCGCCCTCCTTCATCTCGGCAAAATCTTCTTTGTCAATTACTTTATCGCAACCTGTCACGGTGACAAAGAAATCGCCCACCTTTGCCGCCTCCTTCATTGGCATTACGTCAAAACCGTCCATAACCGCCTCAATCGCTTTGATCGGGTCAATCTCTGTCACGATTACCCGTGCGCCCAGACCTTTCGCCCTCATCGCCGTGCCTTTGCCGCACCAGCCATAGCCTGCTACAACGACGATCTTACCCGCAACGATCAAGTTAGTGGTTCTGTTAATTCCATCCCAAACAGACTGGCCAGTGCCGTATCTGTTATCGAAGAAATGCTTGCATGCCGCATTGTTGACGCGCACCATGGGGAACTTCAACTCTCCCGCATTATTCATTGCCTCCAGACGGATGATTCCGGTAGTGGTTTCTTCGCAGCCGCCGATAATGTTCGGAATCAAATGCTGCATCTGCGTGTGCACCATGGTCACCAGATCGCCGCCGTCGTCGATAATGATATTCGGCTCCGCTTCCAGCACGTGGCGGATATGTGTCTCATACTCCTCCGGCGTTGCACCATACCATGCATGTACCTCAAGCCCCGCCTTTACAAGGGCTGCCGCCACATCATCCTGCGTTGACAGCGGATTGGAACCCGTCACATACATTTCCGCGCCGCCCGCGGCAAGCACCAGACACAGGTATGCCGTCTTTGCCTCCAGATGTACGGACAACGTTACCTTCTTGCCCGCAAAAGGCTTGCTCTCGGAAAACTCCTTTTCCAAGGTGCGGAGCAGGTCGCAATTTCTTTTCACCCACTCGATCTTTCTCTCACCGGATTCGGCAAGATTAATGTCTCTGATTTCACTGCTCATGATAGTGTCCTCCTACAATAATTAATCAGCCGAATTTTTATTATAGTGATGGTCGTCTGTCCTATCATCACTTTTATCATATTATGTTCACGAGACAGACGATCATTTCACGCTTGTCTCGAAAAACATCTCCTTATACCAGCATACGGTCTCGGTGTACGCCTGATAAATCGTATTGGTATCCACATTCAGCACAATGAGCTGTCTGCTGATCTCCTGCCAGTCCGCCGCCTCATAGTTTACCACGAAAGAATAAATCCCTGCCAGGTCTCCCGTGCCCCGCACAAGCGCGTCCTCAATCTCCTTGGAAACCGTGACCATCTTAAGCGCATCTTCCATAGGCATATTCAGGATGATGTTCAGGATAGAAAACAGCCCCATCAAAAATACTTCCGCAGACTTCATCCCCAGCCCGAATACGGGAGCCAGACATTCCATAAATTTCGCGCGGAGCATGGAGGTTCTTGCCACCTCGTTTGGTCTGTCCGCACAAAGTTCCTTTGTTATCACGGTATTGATCCACTTTTTCAGCTCACGCTGTCCGAGAATTGCCGCCGCGTGACGGATGGAAGTTACCTGGGAATTGATCGCAATGTGGTTCACCATCTTAAGCAGTTCCACCACAAGCGCGGTATCGCGTCCGATGACGTCCGCCGCCTTCGTCAGCTCGAAATCCGGGGCGTTCACGATATTCATCAGTTCCAAGTAATTGATCTTCAGCGGGGAAACCTCATTCTCCCCCTTTGTAATCGGGATGCGGTAAAACTTACCCTCAAACCGATAGAAATCGTCGTCATCCTTCAATCTGTCAAAAATGTCCTGACTGTCAATATTCCCGACACATATCTTGATCTGCGGATACTGCCTCTTGAAATAGATCTTCGCCTTGGAAAGATCCACCTCTTTCTGGTCCAGGATAACATAATCCATCAGCTTAAGCAGCTCCCTGTTTTCCTCATACCGGCTTACGGGAAGTTTTGACATCGCCAGCATATAGCCCTTTTCCTTCAACTGTGAAAAGCGTTTCCTGTATGCCTCGCTATTCTCCACCTCGTTGTCAAACACAAGTACAACCCTGCCGCGGAACTCATCACACTTCGCTTCAAGATCAGAAAATACCGCAATATGACTTACAGGAATCAGCACAACTGTTCCCGGCGACAGCGTGTCTATACCTATATTATGTACAATTTCCAGACCTTCGATTTCCGCCAGGCCATTTGGACTGCTTGAACCGAAAATCGGCGGATTCAAGAGGCTGTTTTCCCTCTGTGAAGCCAGCGCGTAAGCTGCGACTTTCATGTCCTTATCAAAGTATGGTATCAGTGTTGCCAGCATATCCGTTCCCCTCCCCCAAAATACCTTTGCCTGTCCGCAGTGCAGCTCCCCGCCGCTGCTATTCCAGCGGATGTGCACTGCTCAATGCTTATGTGTAGATTATAACAAAAAAGTTCCTATAATTCTATAATTATTTAGTAAGTTTTCTTGTCTAATCCCATTCTCACGATTATCTCCTGAATCTTGCCGTAGACCAGTTTCTCGTCCACTGTCAGCAGCTTGCGGTTCTCCATTGTAATCTGCCCGTTTATGATCACCGTGTCCACCTCCGAGCCGTTGGCAGAATAGGACAGCCCGGCGATCAAATTATTTCTGGGCGTTAAGGACGGCGTATTCAGATCAAGAATCGCCAGATCCGCTTTCTTACCCACTTCAATAGAACCGATTGCCTTTTCCAGTCCGAGTGCCTTCGCGCCGTTGATGGTAGCTATGCGGAAACCTTCTTTTGCGCTGACACACTGCGGCGTCTTTCCCGTGCCTTTGTGAATCAATGTCAGCAGGCTCAGCTCGTGGAACATGTTCAGACAGTTATTGCTCGCCGCGCCGTCCGTACCGAGACACACATTGACGCCCGCATCAAGCATTTTCGCAATGGGCGCAAAGCCGTTCCCGAGTTTCATATTACTTGCCGGGTTGGTCACAACGCTTACATTTTTCCGTTTTAGGATAGAAATATCCTCGTCCGTCACCTGTACACAGTGCGCGGCGATAGCCGGCACATCGAAAATACCGCATTTCTCCGCCAAAGCAATCGGCGTGCATCCATACTTTTCCCGAATCTGTGAAATTTCGCTCTCACTCTCCGACAGATGCACATGAATGCCCATCTTTTCCTTCTTTGCCTCGGCTGCCACAATTTTTAAAAATTCGTCGTCACAGGTGTAAGGCGCATGAGGTCCCAGCTTAAAGGTAAGCCTGTCACAGTCCTTTGCCGCATCCCGCTCCTCGTAAGCCTGGCGCAGACGTGACTGTCCCGCCTCGTCATTACCGCTGCCCACAAGCCCGCGGCAGATCACGGCACGCATACCCGACTCCTTCACCGCACGGGTCGTCTGATGGATGTTCATCTGCATATCGTTAAAGCAGGTGGTGCCGCTCTTCATCATTTCGATAATCGCCAGATTTGCACCCCAGTAAGTGTCCTCGTCCGTCATCTGCTGTTCAATCGGATCAATCGTTCCAAAAAGCCAGTCCATAAAGGAAAGGTCATCCGCCACATTTCGCATAAAGGACATGTAGGAGTGGGTATGGCAGTTTATCAGTCCCGGAATCACCAGCTTATCCGTACCGTCGATCACCTTATTCGCGGTAAATCCCGCCGGCTTGCCGCCAATCCCCGTTATTTTGTCTCCCTCGATACAGAGCGACGTCTCCCGGATCACATCCTCCGCGCCTTCAGGCAAAACCACAAGGGCATTTTCAATCACAATTCCCATATCTGCTCCTTTTCCGCGCTGCTTTTATCTTCTTTATACTTAAGTCGTACACCCCATTGTGTCTGGCAGCACACAATGGGGATACTTTTGTCAAATGCAGCAGCCAGTTACTTGTTTACAATGTTTCTCTCTTCGCCGTCCAGAAAAGCCTGTATGTTTTTCGCCACTTCATCCACAAGACGTTCCCTCGCCTCCGTGCTCGCCCACGCCAGATGAGGGGTGATAATCAGCTTCGTGCTGTCCTTGATCTCATTTAACGGATTATCCCTGCTGATGGGTTCCTTCTCCAGCACATCAAGACCCGCGGCAGCGATCTGCCCCTGCGTCAAAGCCTCATAGAGTGCCTGTGTGTCAACCACCGGTCCCCTCGCCACATTGACAAGAACCGTGGATCGCTTCATCTTGGAAAACGCCTCTTTGTTGATAAGCCCTCTCGTCCTGTCAGTCAGAGGACAGTGCAGAGACAAAATATCCGACTGCGCAAGGAGCGCGTCAAACTCCACTCTCTCATACTCTGTACATGTGCTCTTGCCGGAAGCAGAGTAAAAGATTACCCTACAGCCCATTGCCTGCGCCACGCGCGCGACCCCGCGGCCGATATTTCCCATTCCCACAATGCCCCATGTCTTTCCCTCAAACTCGCGAAAAGGCCTGTCGAAATTGGAAAAGCGGTCCTGCGCGCCGTATTCGCCGGATTTCACATAATTGTCATAATGAATCAGTTTCTCCTCAAGCGCCAAAGCCAGCAGAATCGTATGCTGCACCACTGCCGCCGTGCTGTAATTCACCACATTTGCAACCTTGATGCCACGTCCCCTGCAGTACGCCAGATCCACATTGTCAAATCCTGTCGCAAACAGGCAGATCAGCTTCACATTCGGCGCGTCCTTCAAGGTATTTTCGTTCATGGGCGCTTTGTTTGCGATAATGATATCCGCGTCTTTCACCCGCTCCGCCGTATTTTCCGCTACCGTATTCGGGTAATAAGTCACCTCCCCGAATTTTTCATAGCAGCTCACATCCACGTCCGTTCCCACACTGTTTCGCTCCAAAACCACAAGCTTCATATCGCTCTCCTCTGATATTTTATTTTCCTTGAAAATTCACTAACTCACATAATTATCAAAATATCCCTGGATCAAAACTACCGGCGTACCCTTGTCGCCCGAACCGCTTGTCAGGTCGCACAGAGAACCGATCAGATCAGTCAGCCGTCTCGGCGTTGTGCCCTGAGACGCCATATCGCCTACCAGATTGTCCTTCTTCTCCCTGATACGGTTAGAGATCGCTTCCTTTAGCGCCTCGCCGGACAAATCCTTAAAATCGTTATCCGCCAGATATTTTAATTTCACTTCATTGGGCGTTCCCTCTAACCCAGGCGTGCTTGCTGGAGAAACGCAGGGGTCCGCAAGCTCCCAGATTTTTCCTACCGGGTCCTTAAAGGCACCGTCACCGTACACCATCACTTCTACATGTTTGCCGGTTCTGCTAAGAACATCCTTCTGAATGTCCATCACCAGATCGGTACATTCCCTCGGGAACAGTTTGATTGTGTCTTCCGTAGACTTATTGGAGCCAAGCAGACCATATTTCTCATTGCATCCGCTTCCGTTTACAGGCTGGTTAAGAATATCGTCCAGCCCTGCCACAACTTCCGCGCCCGCTTCCTTAAGAATCCTCTTTGTGCGCGCCCTCGTGTGAATATCGCAGTTTATCACCTTCTTTGTATAAGGAAGGATACTGCGGCAGTCATTGGCGAAAATAACCTCCACCTCTGCGCCCGCCTCTTTGATCAGTTCTTCATAATATGCCACATAATCCACCCCGGTAAACGGATGCTTATTCTCTCCAAAAAGCTCACGGTATTTTTCCAATGTCAGCACATCGCTGTAGGGATTGACCCCCGCCTCATCCAGCTGATCCAGCGAAACAAGTTCGTTGCCCACCTCATCGCTGGGGTAGCTGAGCATCAGCACAACCTTTTTCGCCCCCATTGCGATTCCCCTCAGGCAGATCGCAAAACGGTTTCTCGACAAAATAGGAAAAATTACGCCAATCGTCTCACCGCCAAGCTTTTCCCTCACATCCTGGGCAATCGCCTCCACCGATGCATAGTTGCCCTGCGCCCTCGCCACGACGGACTCAGTCACCGCGATCACATCCCTGTCGCGAATCTCAAATCCCTCCTCCACCGCCGCGTCCATAACACTGTCTACAACAATCTTCGCCAGATCATCGCCCTGTCTGATGATCGGGCAGCGTATGCCTCTCGATACCGTTCCAATTTTTCTTTCCATCTGTTATTCCCTTCTCTCTTTCGAAATGTTTTGCCTCCAGCCAGCAGACATGCCGTCCGCCATCCTTTCTTATTTTTACAAAAAATATCGGAAAAATCAATAAATTGCTGCAATAAAATATAAAAATATTACCACCACGAGAAGAATAGTCCCGCAAGCGGCGACAGCGCCACCATAATCACGGAAAAGGTAAACGACTCCATGGAAATCAGCGTAGCTCTCTGCTCCGACGGAAAACTATCCTGCAAAGTCGCGTCCGTCCGCACCTGCAGCGCATCATCGGCAAACGCCGCAATAAAACCGCCCGCCATCATAAACAGCCACATACCAGAATGCTCCATGAGTACCCCGGACAAAACAAGCGCCGCTGTGACTGCAAACAGATTTCTATACCGCAGCCGTTTCCATTTCAATATAATCTTCGCACCGAGGATGCCTCCCATTTCCATGAAAAACAGGGCAAATCCCAACGCCCAGCGAGGCATTCCTGCCGCCGGGAGCTTTGCCTGCAAGAAAAACAGCAGTAAAATGTCCATTGCTCCTACAAAGGAATTGGCAAACATGAGGGCAATCGCCTTTCTCTCCCTTTTCATAAAAGTAAGACTTTCCAGAAGGCATTCTGCAAGCGCGCTCTTGACTGATCCAGTCAGCTCCGCCGCTTTCCACTCATTTTTATCACTTACCTTTGCTTCATATAAGGACCGCAAAATGCCAATCTGAATTACAGACATTAAAATATCCGCCCCATACGCTGCCCTATGCCCGATTAACAGCGCAAAACCCGCGCATAACGTCGAAAGGGCGCCGCAGAAGCGGTAGATCATCAACTGGTTTGACGCATACCTTTCGTAGTAAGCCTCCCCCTGCACCAGCTTAAGGGAATCGTATGCAAGGGCGTCCCCCGAGCCGGACGCGAAGTTGTAGCTCGTGGCATAGAAGGCAAGGGAAATGCATACCATAAACAGGTTGCCCGAAAGTATCATAACCACGTTGCCGATCATCCGCAAAATGCTGCTCAGAACCAGCATTTTCTTTCTTCCGAACAAATCGGCTAAAACCCCGGAGGGAATTTCAAATATGAGACTCGTTAAGTGGAAAACTGTCTCCGCCAGCCCGATCTGCGCAAGGCTGTATCCTCTCGCCGCAAGTATCGCCACCCACGCCCCGGTAAACGACAGGTTGCCCGCCATTGTAGATAAGTATAATCCTCGTATCTGTTTCCGGATTTTTTGCATAAAAAAACCTCCTTAGCTTTTCATTGTCAAAAAAGTTAAGGAGATAATGTCCCGGTTCCGTCAAATTTGTCCAAACTATAAACCGTTAAAGAGAGAACGGTCCCTACCATTTATTTCCCTGCAAATTTTGCCGAAAATGGGCACACTATCCCCATCGAAGGGATAAATGCTTCCTTTTTGCAGTTGTAAATTCATGTTTTTCCAGATCATACCAAACCCTTTATACTATAGCCGCTTTTGGACATTATAGCACATGATGGAATATTTGTCCCAATGATTTTTTGCCTTGCTCATAATATTCTTGATTTATTAATAAAATTATATCCATTGTGTTACATTTCATTGCTATTTACATACAATAGAGTTATAATAATAAAAACTAATACGAAAAGGAGATGTATTTTATGGCACAGGCAACTATTACTGCTCGTGTAGACGCTAGCGATAAAAGCAATTTTGATACCTTTTGCTCCAACGTCGGAATAAATGCTTCTACAGCTATTAACATGTTTGTGAAAGCAGTTCTTCGCGAGAACCGCATTCCTTTTGAAATCACGCAGACCCCCGATCCTTTTTTTTCTGAAACCAATATGGCTCATGTAAAAAAATCTGTTCGCGAGCTTCGTGCCGGTAAAGGAACTGTCCATGAGCTGGTCGAGGTGGATGATGAGTGAAAAAATATGGTCTGATGAAGCCTGGGATGACTATCTCTACTGGCAGTCACAAGATAAAAAAACTTTAAAACGAATTAACCAGCTTATTCGGGACATTGAACGCAACGGCTGTATGGAAGGTATTGGAAAGCCCGAAGCATTATCTGGCGACCTTCAAGGCGAATTCAGCCGCCGGATTGATGACAAAAACCGTCTCGTATACCATATTGAAAATAATCGCATTTATATTGCTCATTGCCGCGGGCATTATAGTGATAAATAGCCTGTGCATGCCGCAAAGCAAACAATATTTATAGTGCGATCTTATAAATATCCGCCTCTTCCCCTTCACAGGAAAAGCTTCTCTCGTACACGCCGCCGTTTTTCCGTATGACTTTCACAGACGCGGTATTTTCCTTTTCGACGGAAATATGGAGTTCTTCCATTCCCGCCTCTTTTGCTGCCTGTAAAAGCTGACTTAGCATCTCTGACGCATACCCCTTTTTTCTTTCGGAAGGGCGCACGCTGTAACCGCAATTCCCCAGATCCTTCAAAAAGTCATTCAGCGTATGCCTCAGGTCAATGATGCCGACAATCCTGCCGTCACTCATTCTCACCGCAAAAAAAGTGTCCGTTACCACCCAGTTTTCATTTACCGTCGCGGGATCGGTATTTCGCGTTACACAAGTCAGCCACTCCTCGTAACTCTCCGTCTTGTCAAAAAGCTCGCTCCCGTAAATAATCTTTTCCCCGTGCCAAAAATGCTCCTCGCGATACGCAAGCGCTTCTTCCTTATGTTCCAATGTGGGTCTTACCAGACAAATATCATTTTTCATGTCAAACCTCCTCTGCCAGTAATCGCATTCTTATTTCGTTTGTTATCTGAGCGGGAATGTTTCGGTTCATCTCCATCAGTCTACTGTACATTCGCACGCCTTGATACGCGAACACAAGTATATGAAACACCGATTCGGGGTCTACACGGTTAAATTCTTTCGTACTCATACCGTAATTAATCAACGCCGTCCATATGAATTTGGAGATTTCATACTGCCTTTTTACAGAGTTGTCTTCTTTAGAAACTGCCGGATTGCTGTAATATTCACAGATGGCAAGGCTGAACGAACTTTCCCGGTCGCCCATTTCTTTTTCGTATTTTGTCAGAAGCTCCTCCAATATTACAGCCGCCGGAACACGCTTTTCAATTTTTTCACACACATCGTTTTTCTGCTGGTCGGAAAAAGCATTAATAATTTCCAGAAAAATCTGTTCCGTACTTTCATAATGACGGTACAATCCCCCGCGGCTTAGTCCCGTCCGCTCGCAAATATCTTTCATGGTCACCTCTTTAAATCCCTTTTCCGCAAAAAGCTGATATGCCTTGTCACGAATTTCCTGTTTTGTCTTGTCTCCTCTCAAGCTCATGCGAATCCTCCATTCCGGCGCTTCCTCAAAACCCCTCTCTCGTTTCATTTTGCAACGCCTGTGTCGCTTTTAATTATGCGTCATTCGTGTCGCTTTGTCAAGAATAAATTTTTTCTGTCCAGTTTTCAAATATGCCCGTTATGGTGAGGGAGTTTATGAAAGCACTAAAATCGGCAGATCCCCCACTATAAATCAAACATACTTAGCTGCGTTTCCTTCCATGACGCCACCTTCCTCTGACTAACCCTGTCCCCCGCTTCCAGATGACTACACAAAAGCGGTGACGCGGGATCATACTTTGACGCATTTCGTACCACGCTCTTCTCACTTTCATTTGCATAACAATAGGCACAGCCATTTTTACATGTATGGTAAGTTCCTACGTCAATGCTTTCCACACAGCCGCATTCCGGGCGCTGATTTTTGTCTTTACCGACCTTCAATCTACACCCTGCTATTTTTTCAATTAAGATCTTGTCTATACAGCAGTTGTGGACAATTCCGCAGCCGTCCAGCTCTATTTTTTCCGCGCAGCTGCCGATTTCCATACGATTATCGCTTGCGATCCCACTCAAATCCCTCGCAAACTTTCTCAGTTCGCCCTCATCCAAATCATAACAGCGCAAGCTTTCCATCCTTTTCCTGTTTTTGGCATAAATGTCCACAAAACTGATCACACATTTGTCGGTATATCCGTTTAGCGCTTCCGCAATACTTCTGAATGCTTTTAAGTGATACTGCACCGTGTACTTATCGGAAAAGAAAATGGGATCATATCTCCAAACCACTCTCTCCCTGCCGATTTTATTTGATAAATCGCGGAAAATCGGAATCATGGATGCCTTTTTATCGGGCACATTTGACTCGACATCATTTCCATACCCTGTAAGCGTAAACTGCAAATAATAAGGATACGCTTTTAGCTCATCCAGCCTTTCCATCATCGGCAGGGGATTCTTCGTCCAAAAAACAATACAGTCCACCACGTCCGGCGTTATTTTAATTTCGCTGATCTGATGGACATTCATTGGATTGCGGACATATAAGAATCCCTCTTTTATTCTGTTGTAAAACCATTCGGAATAATAATTCGGAATGTCGGTTCTCCTGCTTACACTTAATATCATCCTGCTGCTTCTTTCACTTATCTGCCAACAGTTTCTTTAATTACTTTTTCCACTTCTTTTGTCAAATGGCTCTGTTCCTATGCGCAAGTACATTAGCGCCTTCGCAAACCGCCCTTCTATATCGTGGAAGTGTCCGCCCTCATTCCACGCAAAAAACACCCGTCCCTCACTCTCCGCGCCTGTACATTCCAACTGCCCCGCCAGAAGTTCCCTCGCCCGCTGTGTGCATTCCGCCACCCGGCCCATGCGCGGATTTTTGCTGCGGCTCTCCTTTTTCCCAAGGGAAAGATATATCTGCAAGTCCGTCCGAATCGGCTTTTCCCGTTCCATAAACTCGCAGAAACCGTCAAACCAGAGTGACCCGGAAAGGCTGGCGATCACGCCGAACACATCCGTTTTGTAGATCGCGTAAACCGCCGTAAGCCCGCCCAGAGAATAGCCGAACAGAGCCGTGTGTGCCGGTTCCGGTTTCGTCCGATAATGGGCGTCCATGTACGGCTTTATTTTTTCTGTCAGACAGGACAAATAGTCGTCCGCCCTGCCCCGCGGCGCTTCCTCCCCCGCACGGAACGCGGGCGCCGCCCACGGTGTAAAGTCATCGTTCCAGTTTGCGGGCTGAATGGAAAGAAGGAGAAATTCCGCCTTTGCGCCTTTATTGACCATCCTGGTCACCATTCCCTCAACCGGGATATCCCCATTAACATAGATCACCGGGTAATGTGCCTCTCCCCCGTCATAGCCGGGCGGCAGATATAAGCGGCAGTCCATGCCGGCAATCTGCAGTTCCTGTATGCGGCAGTCCATCATTCTGTCAGTCCTCCAGCAGCAGCGTAATCTCCTCCTTGTACGGCGGAATCGTTTTCTCCTTACTGCCCTCTTCACAGATCCAGGGCGTCTCTAAAATCTTCGGCACCTGTACGAATCTCTCATCATGGACAATTCTCTTCAAAATATCCGTTCCGATATGCCCCTCGCCGATATTGGCATGGCGGTCTTTTCGTGCCCCGCAGGGATTCATGCTGTCATTGACATGTATCGCCGCGATCTGTGAAAGCCCGATTATCTCATCGAACTGCTGTAACACCCCTTCGTAATCTTCGGCCAGACGATACCCCGCGTCGTTCACATGGCAGGTGTCAAAGCAGACGCGCAGCCTGTCCTTTTTATGCACACCCTCATAAATCATTTTCAATTCCTCAAAGGTTCTCCCCAGCTCGCTTCCTTTTCCCGCCATAGTTTCCAGCGCGACAAAAACGTCGTCCTCATTCTCATCAAGCGCAAGGTTAAGCCCTTTTACAATCTGCGCGATTCCGGCTTCCTCCCCGGCTCCCACATGCGCACCCGGATGCAGCACCAGAATCCTACTGCGCATTGCCGCCGTTCTTTTGATCTCCTTTTCAAGAAAGGTTACGGCTAATTCAAATGTCTCCGGCTTCACGGTATTCCCCAGATTGATAATATACGGCGCATGAACCACGATCTCCTCGATTCCCGCCTCTTTGGCATATGCCCATCCCGCTTCTATATTTAGCGCTCCGATCTCTTTTCTCACCGTATTCTGCGGCGCGCCTGTGTAGAGCATCAGAACGTTCGCCCCGTAGGACTCCGCCTCTTTTACCGATCCCAGAAACATTTCCTTTCCCGCCATCTTCACATGGGAACCGATCTTAATCTTTTGCATGACAGCCTTCCTCCTACTTATTCTTATTTCCTCTGTCCTTATTATCATGCAATTCCGTTCATTAATCAATCTGTTTCGCAGATTTGGCCCGCCATTTTCAATCACCAATTATCATTCCTTTTGTGATATAATAGACGCAGGCTCAGCAGCTTGCGTCGCAAGAATTACGGCTTCTGAGATTATGATATAATAGTGCAAAAGCAAAATAGGCAGTGCAGAAAAGGAAGCGGAGCGTATGGGAACATTTATCGTCTTATTACTTGTGGCAGGTGCGGCTGTGCTCGCCATACGGCAGATGATTAAGGATAAAAAAGCGGGAAAATCTCTTTCCTGCGGCGGCGACTGCAGCCGGTGCGCGGGATGTCTGCCGGAGCATAAAACGAGGACGGATCAAACACTAAAATAGTTTTTCATGAAAAGGGGATTCTTATGGAAATGCGCATGAAGCCCGGCGATAAAGTAGGGATTGTTTGCTGCTCTAACGGCTGGGAAAAACGAAAAGAAGCGAAATTTAGAAGGTTACAGGAAATTCTTTTGGGAATGCATCTTGTTCCCGTCATATCGCCGTATATATTTGAGCGGGGAAGCGTGGAGAGCGGCAGCGCCATAGAACGCGCGCAGGCGCTGATGGACTTTTACCGCGACGATACCGTGAAAGGGATTTTTGATATCTCAGGCGGGGACATTGCCAACGGGATTCTGCCCCATCTGGATTACGAAACGATTGCCGCCTGCGATAAAAAGTTCTGGGGTTACAGTGATCTGACGACAGTGATCAACGCCATCTACGCAAAGACGGGAAAACCTTCCGCACTGTATCAGATCTGTAATTTCATGTACGACTACGCCGAAGAGCAACAGGAAAATTTTAAAAATACAATTTTCGGAAACAGCGGGGCACTTTTTCAGTTCCCCTATACCTTTTTGCAGGGAAACGCAATGGAAGGCATATTTGTAGGCGGAAACGTCCGCTGCTTTTTGAAGCTTGCGGGTACGGCGTATTTCCCGGAATTGACAGATAAGATTCTGGTTCTGGAATCTCTGGGTGGTACCCCGCCCCAGATGCTCACGTATTTCAGCCAGTTACAGCAGCTTGGCGCATTTGAGCAGGCGCGCGGGATTCTGCTCGGCACTTTCACCCAGATGGAGCAGGAAAATTGCATACCGGATGTATGGACGCTGCTGAAAGGCTTTGTCAGTCCTAATCTCCCGGTGGCGAAGACGGCGTTCGTCGGGCATGGGACGGATTCCCGGGCGGTGCCTGTGGGGGGATATGGACATTTGGAGCGGTAATGGTGAGGAATGACAGAAAGTTATAAAAACTTATAAAAACCTATAAAAGAGGTGAAAGATAAATAATCCCTCCACGCTGTCATTTAGGGAAATAACAAACCCGCATAAACCGGCGCCTGCAACCGCTGGTTGACAAATTTCCAAGCTGCCTGTATAGCCTTTTTCTCCATCTTTTTTATAATCAGAGTAAGTCGGAAAGACATAAAGCTATTAAAAGCTATATAAGGTTATAAAAATCCGGCTGGCAAACACAGAAAAATTTGAGGAATCGAGATTACCGACGTGGAGGGAAGCATGACGCTTGGAGAAAAAATATTCAGATTAAGAGCAGAGCGGGGATTTTCACAGGAGACCTTCGGGGAGAAGCTTGGCGTGTCAAGACAGTCCGTCTCAAAGTGGGAGACAGACCAGTCAGTTCCAGAACTGGATAAAATCGTGGCAATCAGCGAATTTTTTGGAGTCAGCACCGATTATCTTCTGAAAGAAACGGAAGAAACATATGCGACAGCGAAAGGAGAGTCATCCCGGACGGAAGAATATCCCCAGGAAGCATACCACATCGGGCGAAGACCCCACTATGAATATAAGAGCAAAAAAATGATAGGAAGCCTTCCCCTTGTGCACATCAATCTGGGGTTGGGCATCCACCGTGCCAAAGGCGTGATTGCCATCGGCACGGTAGCGCAGGGCTGGCTCGCTGTCGGCTATGTGGCGATGGGCGGGCTGTGCTTCGGTCTTGTCTCTCTGGGACTATTCGCCTTTGCCGTTCTTGCCTTCGGGCTAATCGCTTTCGGCAGCTTTGCCTTTGGTGTGATCAGCTTTGGCGCCTTTGCCCTCGGCATCTTTTCCATGGGCGCAGTGAGTGTTGGTCAGTTTGCTTTCGGCGCGTCGGCGCACGGCGCACAGGTGGCGGTCGGGGACGCGGCCAACGGAAAAGTTGCGCTGGGCTATTCCCATGCAGTCGGCACGTATACACAGATCAGCAACAGACAGCCCTTCAACTATGAAGAAGCCTGTCGCGCAATCGACAAACACGTGTCGTCAGACTGGCTCTTTTTTAAGTCCTGGGCAAAAGCGATGGTGAAATGGTTTTAATCAAACATTTTTGCCAGAGAGACATGTCCCTCCAGTTCTGAAAACCCGTTCTTTGTATAGAAAGCGTACGCCGGAACATCCCGCTCTGTCTGCAGGAACATATGATTTACACCGACATCTTTCACATAGGATTCAATTTCACTCAAAAAGACCGTCCCAAGCCCTTCCTGCTGGCGGTCTCTTTTGATGAAAAACTCGTAAATGTAGTACTCGGTTCCCAGACACCAGTGTATAATGCTTCCAAGCGAAACACCCACAAGCTCATTTTCTTCATACAGACCCAGCGACAGGGAGTTCCTGTTTCCCGTCAGGTCAAGCATACAACCCGTAAGCTGCTCATCGTTGCTCCAGTCGTCGTTCCAAGGCTCATTCATAAAAACGTCTCTGAATAATGCCTTGATTTCCTCAAAATTCTCCGTATCCAGTTTCCTTACGTTCATTTCCTATGCTCCCTCAACTTTCCAGCCAACTCCCCAACACAATGACAGGCGGTCCGCCAAATACAAGCGATAAGGGCGACTTCAATGCCCATAATACCGATTTTTAAGACAAACGTCAACAGAACCCCTCCACTTTAGGTCGCCGGTAACCCACAGCAGAAACTTTTCTAAAATTTATGCTCGAAAGTAAACGTCAGGTAATATTACCTGCCTGCTACTTTTTATTTGAGGAAAAAAGTATAAGATAAGCTTGTATGGGTTGTAACCAACGATTCATTAATGCTACATAAGAGCGGAGGTACATTATGCGTAAAGGCAAAGTTTTGCAAAGAATGATGGCGGCGCTGCTTTCGGCAGTGTTAATTACAGGCATGGTGTCGAGTGCAGTTCCGATGACCGTGCTGGCGCAGGAGCCGGGAGAAGCGCAGGAAAGCGTCAGCGGAAACTCGGCTGAAACTGCAGAAGGCGATATTACGCCGGCGGAAGGAACGGAACAGAAGCCGAGGGAAGGAAGCGAATCCAAAGATTCGGAAGAAACCGGGGCGGAAGGCCCGGAAGAGAACGCACCGGGGCAGCCGGACGGCGGACAGGAAACGCCGGATGCGAGCGCAGCGGAAGACAAAGGGCAGGAGACCCCGGTACCGGGCATGGCAGGAGAGACAAAGCCGGGAACCGTCAGCGGAAATGATGCGGAGACGGAACCCGTGACAGCACCGCAGATCATGATGATGGCGGCGAAGCCTGCGCCGCAGGCTGACAATATTGCCTCCGGCGAGGGCTGGGCGCTTGACGCAGACGGTAGGCTGACGATCACATCGGATATCGGCATGACAGGCTGGATTGCCAGCAGGAATACCACTCATAATGGAACGGTATATAGACTTCTGGTAACAAGCGCAGAGATAACAGGCGTGACAAGTATCGGGGAAAATGCGTTTTCCGGATGTGCCGGTCTGAGAGGGATAACGATACCGGGCAGTGTAACAAGCATCGGAGATTACGCATTCGCTACATGCGGGGGTCTGACAAGCATAACCATACCGGACACCGTAACAAGTATGGGGAACAACATGTTTAGTGGATGCAGCGGTCTGACGAGCGTCTCGCTGCCAAATAACATGACGGGCATAGGAGACTACATGTTTATGGATTGCAGCAGCCTGACAAGCATCACGATTCCGCAGAATGTGACCGCCATAGGGAGAAGCGCTTTTAGGGGGTGCGAAGGATTGCGGGAAATTACGGTTCCGAATGCGGTCACGCAAATAGGCACAGCCGCTTTTGAGGGATGTGCATCGCTTGAGGGCATCACATTTTTGAGTGATACTCCGCCGACGCTTGGGAATGATGTGTTTGGGTATGACTATGGTTCTGATTCTCATGGTCTTGGGGATGAGCGGTGCGGCTTTGTAAAAAGCGGTCAGCAGGGTATCCATGTCCCGGACGGCAAGGCGGAAACATATGGAAACGCAGCAGATAAAGGATGGAGCGATTGGGCAGATTATATTGCGGACAACGCCACGCCCGCAGAAAAACACGAGCATAACGATGTGACCTTCACTGCATGGGATAAAACGGACAGCCTGCCGACTGCGGCGGGGAATTACTATCTGACGAAAGATGTGACCCTTGTCGCAACATGGAACGTGCCAGGCGGCGAAACCAGCATCTGCCTGAACGGAAAGACCATTACACAGACGGCACAGAATAATTGGGCGGTTTCTATCGGTTCGGGAAGCACACTTAGGCTTTATGACGACGGGGATGCCGGGAAAATAACCGGAGAAGGAAACAGAGAAAATGCCGGCAGCGTATCCGTAGACAACGGCGGTATCTTCTATATGTACGGCGGTAATATATCCGGCAATATTGGCAATCGTCCCGTTGTATGTGTGAATCAGGGCGAATTTCATATGCGCGGCGGTAAAATAGCAGATAATAGAAATGATGCTACAGGTTCAAGTGATGACAAGCTGGGCGGCGGTGTAAATGTCCTTGGCGGAACATTTTATATGGAGGGCGGTGAGATTTCAGGCAACTACCAATATAATGGACTTGGCGGCGGTGTGTTTCTGAGAAGGGGCACTGTATTCTATATGAATGGTGGAGAAATATCAGGCAACACAAATGGAATATATGCAAGCGGGTGTGAAATTCATATGTCCGGCGGGGAAGTTACCGGCAATACGGGTACTTACTTTGGCGGCTTATGCCTTTTTGACGGTACGGCAATGACGGCAGGCGGTAATATCGTCATAACCGGCAATACGGATGAAGACGGGAAAGCGAAAAATCTCTTTATCAGTTCCGGCACTTTTAGCATTAACCCTGCCAACCCGCTTTCCGGCTCCGCCAATATCGGCGTGACAACAAGCGTCGCGCCCACTAAAGGGAATCCGATCAATATCACGGGAACAAACAGTGCGGATTACAGCCCGTGTTTCCACAGTGACAATGCGGACTATGAAATAAAGAACAGCGACAACAATGAGGTGCAGCTTGCTGTCAAGGCGGCGGCAGATACACTGCCCCCTACAGGAACGATTGAGGTAGGCAGTCACTCATGGCCGAGTTTTTTAAATGGAATTACGTTCCATGTGTTTTTCAATGAGAGGAAACAGGTGACGATTACGGCGGCGGATGAAGGCGGATCCGGCGTAGATCAGACTTATTACTATATTTCAAGTAAAGAACTGAAAGAGGCGGAGGTAAAAGCGCTTGGAGAGACAGAATGGACGGAAGGAAATTCCTTTTCCGTAAACCCGGACAGAAAATGCATTATTTACGCAAAGATAACCGACAAAGCAGGAAATGTGACTTATCTCTCCTCGGACGGTCTTGTGTTTGACGGTACGCCTCCGGCTATCTACTATGTGAAGGATGGGGAGACATACTATGGAAACCAAAAGTCTGTACGCGTGATAGATACAAATCTTGAAAGCGTAACAGTAAACGGTCAGGAAGTTACTTTGATGCACGAGGGAATATTCTGGATGAAAGCAGCAGACGGTCCGCAGACGATCGTTGCCACGGATAAGGCTGGAAATACCACAACAGTAACAGTGACCGTAAAGGCGGATTTACACACCCACACCATGGCCCGGGTGGATGCGAAAGACGCCACCTGTACAGCAGACGGAAACAAAGCATACTATCACTGTGAGGGCTGCGGAAAGAATTACGAGGACGAAGCGGGAACCGCTTTCATTGAAGATATCAGCGTATGGGGAAACATAGCCGCACTGGGACATGACTGGGGAGAGTGGACAGTGACGAAACCCGCCACGGCGGCAAAGCCCGGGGAAAAGGAGCGTATCTGTAAACGGTGCCAGCAGAAAGAGGCCGAAACGATTCCGGCAACCGGGGGCGGCAATGACAAACCGGGCAGCGAGGATAAGCCCGGCGGCGACAAGCCAGGAGGAGAAGACAAACCCGGTGGCTCCGGGGAAAATAACGGCAGCGGCAGTTCCGGCACAGGACAGCCCGGAGTAAAACAGGAGAAAGAAGGAAATATTCAGAAAGAAGTGCGGGTTGAAGGGGCGGCTGCACTGGACGCTGCAGTGGAAACACCCCTTTCCGAGCTGGCTGAAATGGTACTGACACAGGCAGAAAAGCAACAGGCCGCATCCGGGACAAATATCCGAATCGTCCTTGAGGTAAAAGATGCGCCCGCGGCAGTGAGTGCGGCGGACAAAGCTCTTGTGGAATCCGCCCTGAACAGCTCCGCCGCCAAAGGGTACACCCTTGGGCAGTACCTTGACATCAACCTTTACAAGGTGGTCGGGGACAGCCGCAGCGCCATTGCGGAGACAGACCGTAAGATCACCATTACGATAGACGTGCCGGATAGCCTGAAAAATACTGACGGCACAAAGACAAGAATCTTTGCGGTGATCCGTGTCCACGGCGGCAAAGCGGAGCTTCTGGCTGACCTTGACGACAACGCCGACACCATCACCATAGAGACAGACCGTTTCTCCACCTATGCCATCGTCTATAAGGACAC